>Ga0194135_10000991_pt1 | contig 16588 bp, 5 predicted proteins | sample LitLau_LLRF_2013_FD_134024 | JGI IMG/M metagenome (GOLD analysis project Ga0194135, IMG submission 134024) | Freshwater sediment microbial communities in response to fracking from North America - Little Laurel Run_MetaG_LLRF_2013 (version 2) | ecosystem: Environmental > Aquatic > Freshwater >...
CATTTCAATCATTGTCTCATGAGTCAGAGTTTTAAGTACTACTAGCGCCGCCTATGCCATTACAAAACCCTACAACTAACTCAAACCCTAGTACTGTAACCAGATAGTATTATAGACCATGGTTTTACCTTAGGGAACTTTCTCCTGCTAGACTTAACTTGGTCCACGGTTATTTGGCCCTGAAAGTGTATATGTGTGTTTGCTTCCACTTATTTGTATGCATAGAAGAAAGGAACGGTTCATGTGTATAATTTTAGTGTATGTACATCCTGTGTGACACTGATAACTCCCTGAGTTCCATAAATGACAGAACCACTGAACAGTTCAGGAGTAGGAAATTAAACTGTCTTTTGACTGCACACGGCTGTGATATGATGAGAGTACGACACAGTTCAGAAATTTCTAGCAGGAAGGCAAAGCCCGTTCAGCCTCTGGCCGGGTGAATGAAATCAGCAAAATTATAGACAAGGGACTGAGAGACACGATAAATTAATAGTCATATTGAACGACATAGATAATCCAATGGAAATGTTATTATTACTTTAGTGGCACTGTGGAAGACATTTAAGATTTACTTGTGTGCCATCCAGCTCTGTATGCACAGAATCTATGTATACGTTGCACATATCTCTCTCTCTCTGTTCTATAAGTCTATAGAGTCAATAAGAAGTTAGCATGAAGTAGACGAGTTGGATGATGAATAATAAAACGAGTGAACTTTGAGTCAGGCTGCCTAAAAACCTGCCTTAAGCAAAAGCGAAATTCATATCGATCCATTAGAACGAATGTCTATGAGTAGTCTCTGTTGGACTGATTATGACTTAAGCTAACCAAGAAGAAGTTTGTAAGGTTTGTAGTCATCATTTCTCTGCTTCTCTGTCATTTCTTCATCAATGTGTGGTAAATTAAATAGGAAATGAGACCAGAGAGAATTGAGTGCAGCTAACAGCCTTCTCACTGAGTGTGTATAGTTAGACGTTGTTGCAGTGGGTTAGACGGAAAATAACCAGTTGAGAGAAGAGCACAAATGAAATTCATTATTTTATCATTATTTTCCTTGATGAATATAAGTGTTAATGTTTCTTCATTTAAGGTCTTTGACCACCACTTCTCACTACCATGCCATCATCGTCATTAAATTATTGGCGACATACATTGCACCCTATTTGACTACACATTCAACGCGTACACTCATACAAATACATATTAATATGCATCTACATAAAACGTGGTGCAGGCAGTTTCGAAGGAAGCAACAACACTACGCGAACGCTTAATGCTGCTCCTACATTCTAAGTGTAATGATTAGTCGATAATTTAATTAGGCTATTTTGACTCCTTCTGGCTCTCCAATTTGTAGTTAGCTAATATCAGGATTTCATTGCAAATACTTGGACAAGATACACTTCACGACATTTCCTAAGTTTAAGGGAAAGTTGGTTTGTTTGCATTAAACAGTGTTATTGCCGGTACAGTTCAATCGAAATCCAATAATGTGTTGTCGTCAATCGTTTATAATAAGAAATACCAAAAACTGTATTTTCAACGTGAATTTGCACATTTATTACTGATTTATTTATTATGATAGATTGTCGAAACTCCAAATTACATGGATGGATGGGTTAATGTGTTGCTTACTGTTGATTGTCTGCGACAAGTATTAGATGTAGCAGTGTAGTATAGAATGTGGTCGTCAGTCAAAAGTACAGAATTAAGGTATTGTTTGAACTAAAGTTAGTTTAAGTGCGTGGAAATTCACCCTAGGTTTATATTACAGGTGTAATAGCGTTCAATTCGATGCAAATGAGGAGGTAGGTAGATTTGCAATGAATGCGGCATCCACCTCTAGAGTTAGAATGGGACCGGCAAACTGTCAATCATGAAAATTTAGTCAAGCCGAGCGGAGAAAATTACTCTTTTGCTACTTCTGTCAGACTGGACTTTGGTGGACAAGCGAAATATATTATTGCAAATGAAACTAGAAGACTTAATAGCTATGAGGTAACATGAAATTGCTACAGAGAAAGACCATATCAGTTGTTATATCACATCGTGCAAGAGCAGCCGTCTTCTTGGCATGGTTAGTTGTTGCGAGTTGTTCAGAGTTGTGTTGGTTAAAAAGACATTGTGGAAGGATAATATAATATTTTATTAAATGAAAATGTGATTGCACGATATGATAAGACGAGAAGAAGCATGCGATGCAGCTTGCTCCAACAAAAATACATAATATGTAGTAGCTCAAGAGAATTGACAGGGAACAAGAACTGTGTAATATTTTACCTCGCATTCCGTTGAATGATTAAAGTGCACCCGCATAATACCCACTGTCATGCATATAGAGAGAACACATTAACTTATTTGGTTAGCAATACCCGAGGTACATACAACACACGTATATACATATATATACACAGTTTTGTTTGTGTGGTTTTGCAAAGAATCCTACAAAGTAGAAGAAAAGTAATTTCTTTTGCAGCATTTGTGGTCGTGTCAATAATAAAGTTTATCCAGAAGGGAAATAACGTGTTGCACTACTTCGTGAATTTTTAACTAGCTCTTTATACTAATAACAGGATAGCCAAGGTTTTGGCCCACAAAATATTCAGACATTGATTTCCAATATGAAATCAATCATTCATGTTATTTTGTCCATTATACGTAAATTACACATACTTTGGGTGCATATCTTTGCACAAGATCTAAATAAACTTTAATATAAGAGTTTGCCATCGAGTGTACTTTTTCTAAGTTCACATTTTACATTGATAAGAAAATCTTAATATTCTGCAGATAGTTTCATACAGGATGTACCAAAAATACTAAAAGATTTGCTTATAAACTCTTATGCAAACTCAGGAAAAAGTGTGAATGAACTGCATTATGTATCGCTCATATTAATATATGCTCAATTTTATTCCTCAGCAGAACTAACACACACAACACTATTTCGCCTAAGCTGTTTCAAGTCAAACACAGCACACGTAAGGCATCATATCTTTAGTCTTTGCGCCAAAAGGAAACGTTCATTCTTTTTGTAAGGCACAATTTGTCCCGTGATACTATTATGGACATGTCAGAGAAAGAATTATTGAACGAAAAGCTATATTTCTATTTCTACTCGACGAAGAGAGTTTTGCTTGACCATCTAATCCAATTGGAGTAATAATCTTCTTTAGATTCAACTACGAGCAGCAGTTCGTTTGGACATGAATATTTATCTCTCCCTGCCTTTTATCTTAATTCTATCCATGTGTGAGCCAAGCTTCTTCTTACATATATAATTGTATTATTATTTTAGTACGAGCAGGAGTATCACTACAGCTTATGCCTACCTATATACCCACTCCTTAAGTTATATTTACAGCACATACTAAAGCTTCTTCCTCTTCACAACGCACACACACACACACCTTTGAGTCTTAACACGTAGCCATTCAATCATATCCATACGAGTGTAATATTCTTCAAGTCAAACTCGTGAAAGAATATATATTCTTCATACATACATTATAAAGGTAGGTTCATATATTCATACGTCTCCTTCCCTTGTAGGTATTTCACCTCAAGGTAGATACAATTTATTTCCCTACCCTAATTTCATCCAACTCATTCTACTCTATCAAGCTCGAAATTTATTTTTTACTGACTTTTCTTTTATTCATTCCATCATGCTCAAAGGAAAGAGAGAGAGATAGAGAGACGTTTCACAGTTTTGAAATGAATAGAAGAAGGATTGAAATAGAAGAGAGAGAGAGGAATAGTTAGTGAGGGAGTTAAGTAGTTGAAGGCTTGGTTCGTCAGCAGGAAAGTAATATTGTATCTACATACGAAGAAGAAGACTGCTAACTACAATGATTCTGAAGTCCATGAGTCTTCACTCACCCCCACACACATACAACATATAAAATTCTCGAATGATGTGTTTCTATTCCCCAGCAGTCCTATTATATTCAGCTACTATACTTCACTGGCACATCAACTATACATGCCAAGCATTCTAATCAATTTTATAATGATGCATGATGTGATTCTCAAGAAGCTTCCCAGAAGCAATTTCACCTTCAACTTCAACACTTACAATTTACAAATTTACAGTACGTTACAAACTACGCAAACTAACTTGAAAGGAAGACACAATGCTCCATGTTGATTGCCAGAGGAATCGAATAAATTGAGTTCACGACTAGTAGTACTTGAGTTTGAAAATGCTCAATAAACGAAGTGTATGGAGACATTTGGCAAAATCAACGAGGATTCATTTAATCACATAATCATTCAGAAAAACTGACGTGGATAAATTGAAAGAGATGAATGTGAAAATGTTCTTTCAATGGTGTGTGTACTTGTATTGCATTTACGATGTTATAAGTCACTACTCACTGTCGAGGAATTAAAGTTTCATGTATGGAAATGGAATGTCTGCACTCAACAGACTAAAGCCTTTTGTGAATACCTCGTGAATAATCGATACAGATCTCTCAGTCATTATGTTATGCAACATTTATCATTGTAAAAAATCACAGGACGGTAACTTAAGGCCACTTATCAACCTATATCATGGTGCTCCACGTAGTATCGGCTTAATTAGTTCAGGTGAATAATTGTTGCACACTGAAAGCTAAACAATGGACATGTAAGGGTCAAGTATCCTCTATGGAGCTTGTTTCATGTCACGTAGCGATAACTTTTGAAAACTCTCGTGCAGCACAATGGAAGATTTACACACATAGCATGTCACACTTTCAGTAAATACTTATCATTAGATCGAATCGAGACTTAATTATTCCTCGAGGTAATTGTTGCTCAGTGCATGAATATTATACGCTCACAGTCGAAATGCCAAAAGGTAAAAGAATAACTTTCTGTCTGTTGCATGTCCTCCTAAAATGTTTGACCACTACTGCACACAGCCATATGTATAACAGTTTGATACAATGAAGGCTCACGTTGTACAACTTTAACAGATAACTTCATAAGGCAGCGACCACAGTGTTGCTGTTGTGAGTACCACCTACCTCAAAGACAAAGCATAATAATGAAGTTTCATTTGTGTTTTCCGGAAGATCTGTGTTTAATGTAGAACAAGAAGAGAATTCAGATTGGTGCATTTAAATCGGACGATATTAAAGCTACTTGAATGCGGCCATAAAAAAAGATGATTGTTCCATGCAATCGTGAATAGTTATTAGTTTGGATAAATTCTGTCACATCAGACACATTGTGATGCTCATTAAAGTTCATGATAAAAATCAGTAATTACCCATGCTCATAATTGTCTGTCAGGTTTCAAAGTCAAATAGTCTGCTGTTTCACCATGTCTCAACTCTCTTGGAGATCACATACCTTGTCTGGTCGGTCTATTCACGAAATCGTACTAGCAGCCAGACCTCAGTCATCATAACAAGAGAGCGACGGATTTGCCGGCCTTAGAAAAAACATCGCGTAACTACGAACAAACAATAACTTGTTTTGTTCAAACTTTACTACACTCATATTATTATTATAAGTACACGAATAGCCAGAATCACGGAATGAATTCAGTACACTCCACAAACAAATGCCAAAATGTTAAAAACAGGACTTATTCCGTTTCTTTCAAATCCTACACACATACAAGTTATAAGAATATGATTGCTCACTATTGCAACATTTGGTTAATGTGATCTTTCTATCCGTCATTTGCTTAGAAAACAATAAAGATATATATTTCAAGCAGGACAACGAAACTGCTAACCAGCTACAGTGATTAATTCCTTGACTTTGAATGTGCATCAAAGTTAGCATTGTGAGTTCATCAGACTTCGTGCAACTTTAAATGGCACTAATGGTAAATAAGTATTGTTCCTATAGTTCATGCGAGTGCATTGCATGTTTGCAGAAGTCGTTTCATGCAGGTTTATTTCTCTCGTTTAATTATTTTGTGGGAAGTTAGTTCATGCACACAATAAGCCAACAGCATCAAAATGCCATCGCAAAAATGCATGAACCAAACAGCAAGCAGGAGTATTATTTCGTAGTTTAAATTGTGTTTCGTACCTCCAGAGCTTCTGAACTCTCATATATGTAGTAGTAATATTTGATGCACATTGTCTTAAGACGCAGGGCAGCAGAATTTCATATATGAAGGTAGCACAAAAGCATTCCTCACAAACACATCTTCATATGCCACATACCTGGCTTTTGAAGCAGCAGTGGCACTCGAAACTTGTAATGGTTGGGTAAGGTTTTGACTGTGAAGGTTTCGTGCAGACTTTTGCAAAGTCAAGAATGCAAATGTACGTGACATGAAGAATCTACAAAGAATGGGCGAGACGAAATAACGCACTTCTTTCTCTTCAGATAAATTCCTCCCGAAAATGGGATTTTCCTGAGTGGTGAGTTCTGAGTTCTAAAGCCCCTTCTCCTCGTCTGTAATATAGTATCGTTCTTAAAATGTTTAAAAATTTGCATTTACATCATCATTTACTTGAGCTGTCGGTAGTTATCTCCTTTTTTAACATAAAAAGTTTGTCTGTGTTAGTGTTTCGTTAGAAGGAGTTCTAGTCTGGTAACTTTCGTAAAAAGAAAAATAAAGAAGAGTAACAACATATAAAACAGGTTACTTATGCGAATAGAAAAAGTTTTTCATTTGAAAAAGCAATATGCTTACCATTATTACAACGCATTGGAAAAGTTCTTCTAGACTGCCTTTTTCTTTAATTTCATGCAATTGTGTGTACAAATTCTTGTTTGCCTTGTCGTCTTCCATTTCATTCTTAAGTGATTTTCAGGTTAAAATTTTAGAGTTCAATTGATGTTCTCAGCTCATAAAAATGCGAGTCTCTAGCATTAGCTTTAATGCAGGATTTTTGAATATTGAGGTGATATATTGCGCCGACCATAAGGATCTACAAAATCATCTTACATAGAACATACTGTAAGGATATTAACAGTTGATTAACGCAGTGAATTGCCTAGTTAAAGGTATATATGTACTTATTTATCGTTACACAAAGAACAAAAGGAAGAGGCCTCAGATACAGCAAAAGAACACATATTGATGCAAATTTACTGCCAAAAACGAGTCAGCTCTGAATTCCACTTGGCATACACAACATCCCATGCGGTTTTTTGAATGCCAGCCATATCAACACAGTAGAAAACAGAGTATTATGCAAATAGCAACTGAATTTGAACTTGCACAGTTGCCACAATAATGTTATGTGCAAAAAACAGAAGATGAGTCGAAAGATGGAAGTGGAAGATATAGGAAAAGGAACGAGCAATTGTGAGCGGTATCCTGAGGGTTTGCTGCTGCTGTGGTATTGTGGTTGGAATTAAAATTGGCAAGGGCGTTGTGCATTAATGTTGGGTTAAATTGATCGCTGCCCATTGTTGGATGACAACAGGGATAGCTGATATCTGCACAGCCTACTTTGGAATTTCATGTGTTCCTTTAATAATGAAAGCGAATAAGCGTACTGTCTACGATTCCTATAAAGTTCACTGAATAAACGGAAGGAATTTCATAAATGCTCTTCTATTCATATTCTTGAAACAAGCGTATGTATGTATGTGTACTCTCCTCCTGGAGAATGTCTCTCAAATTCTTAACAATAAGCCTTGATGGGTAGCATGGGTGGCTTATACTTATACTATTATCATCATCATAGAGTCTTCATTTTGTTACTAAAGAGTAAGTAGTTGTAATACAATGTACAAGAAGTTTGTTGCTTCGTGCTTTGGCGACGATAATAAAGCAACGTACACATCAGCAGCGAGTGAGAATAGTAGTAAGCTATGGTACTCGTATGTCGTATGCACGATGATCATTCTTTGTAAGATATAACTACTCGCGTCTTCTTTAGCTCATCCACAAGTTCTACTTTGCCTCCTTGATGATGATGAAGGTCACGGATTGCCCATTTTGTTCATGGACCGGAGAGTAAAGAGATTTTAGATTGGATAGTTAGATGAAATTTTTCAAACTTAGTACAGATGAAAAAAGGGAGAGAAGTAGAAGGGAGTTACGTAACGCTGAACTAGTGTACACGAAGTTTTGTGAGTGGATATTAACCAATGGGGAGTTCTTAGCTGGGCATTATTATTATTAAAGGAAAGACGATAACGTTTGGAAGAAATTACAAGTTAAAAGGAGAGTCTCCTGCTTGAAGGAAGGAGAAAAAATTAAACCTCCGACTTGAATAAGAAAGGGTTTGCGACTTGAAGGCAGAGAGAGAGAGAAAAGTTGAATGGAAAATAAAACGAAATCGTGCTGGTGTAGTGTATGAGCAGCCAAAATAACTTTATTTTAATGCAAGAGTAATGCACAGACATGCCATGACATTAAATGAGATGAATTTGCTTTACACAATGAAGATGAAAACTGTTGATACTAGATTACTTTGGGAAACATCTACCTGACCACACTATACGTACGTCGAGATTCTCTCTTGTGCTACTGCTGGAGTGATCAAAACTTTAATGTTGAACATGCTGTGGACTGAATTCTGGAACAGTTAAATCAGAACAGTAATTGTAATTAGTTTGTAAAATGGAAGTACTCTTGGAACAGGTGATGCTGCAAATAAAGCACACCGAGATTTCGAAGGATATACATATAGTATATATATTCAACATTATGTTTGAGCTAGTTTGTTGCATGGAACCACAAGAAAATAGTAATTGTATAGTGCGATGAAAGGAGTTGAAGCGTATAACATTGTACTTTTATACTTCATGTCTTCCTTTATATATTTTCCATGAACTCGTAAATATACAACATGAGTATTGTGTAAAGTATAAGATTAGATCCTCACGGCTACAGAGAGAAAAGCGAAGCTATAAAACTAATGAATGACAAGGGTAGGCGAAGGGTCTGCGTAGAAATCTGTTCCTGTAAATTTATCGCTTCAGATAAAAGGACTACTTGTTCTAAACTTAATCTTGACTTCTCTCTTTTCCTTACCTCTCTTCTTGCCTCTTTCTCTCCTGAACGATCTTTTAGTTTCAAGACTCATCTCCAGCTAGCTTCTTGGTCATTAGTGAGGCAACTTTGGAGATAATTGTACTTTCATATGAGCGGATGCTACACACACAAGCAGCAATCCAATTCATTTCATAGCTTAAACTTTTCAGGCTAAATTACACGAGCACGAACGGCATTTCTTTAGCTTATAAGCGGAAGAGAGAATAAAATACTGAAAACTTTCAAGTACCAGAGATAGAGAGAGGAGAAGAGGATACTGTTTTCGAAGAAGAATGCAGTAGCTTATTCCTACTTGAATTCATACATTTTCCATGGACAACCCGTATATATACATATACACATACACATATACAGAATTTCAATCCTCGAAAGACTAAGGAAGATCGAGGGCTAAGTCAGTAATGACTAGGAAGAAGTAAAATAGGGGATTTTAAAACAGGATTGTAAAGTTGGTCTTTGTATTCTGCAGTGGTGTATAGTAGCATCACCATCAGACAAGGTTGTTTTTAAGAGAAAGAGAGAGAGAGAGAACAGATTGGAGTTTAAACTTGAGAAAATCCAATCCCTTCTTTTTGTATATAGTAGTTTGGTATTATTATCATATGCCGTGCCAAACAAGCAGTAGCTAAGGCAAGCCAGCACTCTATTTCTCTATCTAATCTGAGAGGACTCTCCATTATTTCCATGATCATGACTGTGATGTTGATGAAGATGATGAGGCGTTCAATTCATGCTCTATCTCCTATAGGGTTGTTTAATCTGGTTGAAGTTCAAATCACTCCGCTTTTTGTTCAAGCTACAGATAGAAGAAAGAAGATGAAATGTGCTAAGCTAGCTCATGTAGAACCATTATACTCGGACGCTGAATGTATGATGATGGTGACGGTATAGTCAATTGAATGATAATATGTATGTAAAATCTTAATAATACTCTTTCCATTTGTACAGTTATTATGGTGTGCTCCTCTCCTTTATTGTATGTATACTCTATAAATGGGACAAACTTGTAGTTGGTGGAATTCTATTCACATTACCTCTTCTCTCTCTTCTGCCTAAGAGTCATTGCATTACGCAATGCACACTGAAGAAAAGGTATATATATGATGAGAGAGTGTAGTAAAACCAATCCATCCATGCGGGTCGTTTTCTTGCTTGATAGACTGCATAAAGATAAAGTTGGAAGATGATATTAGTTTCACATTTTTTCTTCCTCCGAAGTAAACGTGCACGAAGAATAGGAGCACTGCAAGTAGAAAACTTAATATAATGTTGCATAACATCTGGGGAAATATACAGTGTGCGAGTTTACTTGTTGTACTACTACTAACTACGATTATTAGAAGTGAATCAACCTTGATTCGGTTTCCATATGGCGTTAGTTAATGGAAGCAGTATAGTAGTAGAGTAATAGTTGTTTGTGTTTCTTCTGACTCGAATACAACACATAACACAATGCTCTAACAGTTCTCCCGAGCTATAAAACTATTGTCCTAAGTAGATTATAGCTGCGAGGAATAATATAAGCAAGCAATAGAACAGAAGTGTGAGATTGCGTTGAGATGAAAAGCAGGTAAACCTGCTCGACAAGACCAAAGGACCAAGAGTAGTAGTAGTGAGTAGTGATATAGGCAGAGCTGAAGTAGCGAATAAAGGCAAGTAAGAGAGTGAGATTCGTACAGGGATTAGGAAATTATGGATTGCCAAATTAGGATGGATTAACAATCTTCAAAAAGCAAAGTTGGCTCAAGTCTAAAAAATAGCCCACTCAAGACTCAAGAATTGCTTGTTACTTGTGATGTGTCTTTCTGTCTTATGTGGAGTTTCAGCAATCCTCCTCACATAATAGTCGGAGGAATGGTGGACTGGAGAACATTGAAAACCTGATTTTATCGCATAAAAATAAGAAAGTAGCAGCAGTGGAGAGTGTAGTTGCATGATTCAAGCCGATGAAGATCGCCTGTATTACTACTTTAGCGTTTCACTCGAAAGCACAGCCATGCATGCTTTAGCTCAATCAACCTTATGCGTACACATAATGCGGATCTGTATTTCAAAGCAACAAAATCTGTCACGAGTGTATTGTAGTTAAATCAATGATATTTGCGTGACTAGCAGGTCAGAGTTCAACCTGGGAGAGAGACTGAGTGTGTGCCTGTGTACTCTACTAAACGTGAATGTCATCATTAACACAATAGCGCTCTTCTGTAAATGATCCCCAGAGAGAGATTTTTCGAATCCATTCCGATTCATTAGTTTGTGCCTTTGCATATATTGTTGTATGACTGAGCACTCTCACTCAGTCAGAAAAGTCAGGAGAGATCGAACTGGGAGATGTGTTGGATGTGTACAAAAACCGTAAGCCCAATTTACTCTCAGCCTCCCTTTCCGTATATGACAGGAGACCTTTTACTCTGAGCTTTGGAAATGATGGTGTAATAGTAGTAATAGTTTTTGGTACAAAGAATACAATCGTAGCTCTCAGGATGAAGAAATGTGTGTGGATAATGCTTGAGAGAGAGAACCCGTAAAAACCGGCTTCTATATTGAGACAACCCATTGTTCAACATGAGCAGCCAGCAGCAGCAGCCAGCAGACCTGTTTCTCTCATTTTTAGCTATTCAGTTTGACTTGACCTAGGCCCTGGATGAGGCTGGGATTGGAATGACGATTAGGGTTTGGTGGGGGATGGAGAAAAGGGAATCATCATCAGCCTAAGCAATGTCAGACATTGCCAGGGTCTTTTAATGTAATAAAACTGATGAGAGAGCGAGGAGTATGGCTAGATGAGATGGGATTGGATTGAAGGTCGTAAAAATTGAATCTGTGCGTGAATCACATTCATAAAAGATCTAAACAGTGGAGGATACGAGAGGAAGACGGCTGGGAGAGAAGTTGTATGCACGTACACGTCGTCGTGAACTCGGAAACTTTTATATTATACAATCGAATGGACAAAACTCACAGTGCAATGTAATAGAAGTAATAGAGAGAAATGGAATACGAATCCTGTTTTAGATTATTATTAATGCTAATGTTACTTTTTGTTGGCTCCAGAAAAGGGAAGGCTTGAATTCCTTTTGATTGTTACTGCCTTACATTTGTTACTTCAGCATGGAAGTATTCACGTACACTTTGTATCTTGTTTATAGCAGTAAAGATGCTGCTAGTGATGAGATGATGAAACGAGGGAGGTGTGTTTACGGCTGACCGTGTTAAATGGTTTTTGTTCGAAGTTCACAGATACGCTTTTAATTTCCTCCACTGACGGATAATTCCCTGCATACCCTTAGATGGATTAATAATAACTTACTGCCAGTGCCAGTGTAGATCATTCTTCACTTAAAATGATTGAAGTGCGTTGCAATTTCCGAATCATTAACCTTGCGGACTAAATGTCCCGGCTCTTCTGCTTTGTTCCATCTTTACGAATTAGCCTTTTTAAGTCCTGGGGGGACCGTATGAAACAGAATAATAATAATAACCCGCTGGCATGTACCAACCGATCTTTTAGTTCCATAAAGTTCATGAGTGAATCTCTTTTGGGTTGCCTATATATATTTATAAATCATAGATGATCCAAATGAATAAAATGTTTATATAAATTCTTGTTTGTTTTTACAGGTAAGTCTGAATATTCCTGTCTGCTTCTCCTGTTCATCCATTTTTACTTCTGTTCAACAAATCATTATTCTATTCCCCATGTTCATCTCTAACCATACAAGAACCACTATCATCATTATCCAACATCTTGAGCCGAATCTTGTTATCGGTTTTGGTATGTTAAATTGCTTTAAACCCTATTCGTCAAGGACCATCAGATGAAAATGCATTCTCTCACATAAAGGTCTCATTGTCCTCTACTTAAGTACTTTAGAAGAGTTTCATGACGTGTACAGTTTTTGCCGAATTGGTTCAACTCATTGCGTTCACCTTGGTAGTTTCACACAATCTCTCGATCCTAATATTATTCATTTGAAAGCCAATATGCAAGAAAATCATGATTGTGTGAAAGTGTACGTAATGTGCATAAAAGCAGTGATTGAATAATAATTCTCGTGATAACTTACAGCTGAAAAGAGACTCTTGTTCATACTAGTAACATACTGCTATTGTCATTACGATGACTCTAGGGAGTCATTTTAGCAATAAATTTATAGTTCAGATCCGAAAAAAGGCTGCAGAAGTAGTTGTATTAAGGGCCACATACGTATAATCAATATCAGTAAGTTTCAAAATGTTTGACCATTCTAGGTGAGGTGAGTAGTTGGCATTGATGTTTCATGTTGTGTAAAGCAATTTACTGTATGACAGAAGAATGGCCCAAAGATGAAAAAAGTGATTGCAGTATACAATAATACACAGTGTTCGAAGTCGTCTAACAACACATTATTATAACCCTATTGAATTTTACTAGAGTAATAATGACAGTGCAGATTGATTTTGCGGCCGTGTCGGTTCTTATACACAGTCAGTCAAGTTAGTACAGACGAAATGTATTGTTACAAGGCACAAAGGGATGGGAAGAATACATGAAATGATTCGTGTAGTGTCGACCTCTTATAATGATTATTATCATGATGCGATCAAATTAGCTTGGTTTGTTCGAAACGGATTTGAAAGAGAACATGCAATGATAATGGCATAGGAAAGCTTTCAAACCAATCTATGAAGTTCAAAGCGTATTTGAGGAGTAATTTGCACAGTAATATGTAAGTATATGAAGGAATTTTCAAATGTCCAATCATGTCATTACATAATGATGGGCTCGGACTATTCTATGTGCTCGTTTGACCTGCAGGACAAATTTGTGTGAACGTACGAAAGAATAATAGTCAGCAGTATATGATTTAAATAGTTGTGGAATGACGGAGGAATCTTTTGTAAGACCAGTCCTGATTTTTTAAACAGTAATAGGAATGTGACAAGAGTGACATATAAAACTTGATCTGTTTAGTCCACTTTAAAAGAATTTTCAATTGGATCTCTTGAAGCTGCAGAGAGTGACAGAAAGGAAGTAAAATCAGTAATACAATTTTATCCGCAAGATTCGATATGGTTTGTCTTTTTGATGGGAGAGTGACAAAGCGAAGCCAATTCGAGGTTGAGTTTGACATTGAAGATGTGCTTCACTGAGCTCCAAGAGTTGCATTCTTGAAGTAACACCCGATGAGATCTTACGACAGGATAGACTTATGCAACACTTTACTAGATGAGAGCAAACTCAGCTTTTCAGTTCATGAGAGATTCATTGTCCTTAAGAAAATAAAGTTTTAGGACAGATTAACAGTTCAGGTTTTTAAAGAGACATTTCAAGGTAGTTTGGGAGACTGCACCTGTTTGATCTTTGTATCTTATGTGCAGTACCGTATAGCATTAATGCACCAGTATATTCCAAGCTGTTCACATACTTTACACTCTTTTATCTTCTTCAAAGATTGACATTGATAATGTTATCAATTGTCAATGGAAAGTTCATAGACTCTTTGCCAATTTCTACGAAGCCAGAAGAGAATTCTCATTTCTTCTGTAAACTTCAGCATGATATCTAACGACTGATCGAATGAGATCATCGCATCTGCAGATCTGCTGCCTGTATGGATATTATGCTGGAATTAGTGGAATTAACATGAGTACTCATAATACATGTATTTAACTCACCACATACAAATTCAAGCTAACTATGACCAGCTGGTGTATATAACAGGTGCTGTTTTATAAGTGTGGACTATATAGTGTGCGGTCCTATCAATTAAGCCTTTTCTTGAAGAAATACTTTTCTAATTAGAGAAACGAATTAAAAGTTGGATTTCAAATTGGTTTGATCAGAGATTCTGAGTTTCTAATTTCATAAAACTAAAACTATTCACCTTTCAACATTCTCTTGCACAGAAATAGTCGAGTCCACGATTCAACGATTAAATGTTTGATTACCCCACAACAATATCGCCCAATACGAATCTAAATCAAATTAGAAACCAAGTTTGTCTCTTGAGTATAATATATCATCGAACATTAAGATTATTCACTCCAGAGAAGATGATATTCATAAATCGTACAGTCTCTTATGAGTGACATTTATAAAGGCACAAAAAATACGGAGAAGAATCACTTCAACCCTGGTTATATATGTTAAAAGTAATAACGATAACGTAAACTCTTGAACTGACATTTAACTTATGGGCGTGAATGAATGCAATTGCAAATTGTAACTCCAATAATAATAACGAACACTCGTCATCCAAACAGATAGGAGTAGATATGACTCTGACTTGCAAATGGATTTGAACTACCAAATAACCTTTTCCACAAACTTGAATTGACTTTCCATTCACGTTATGAAATTTAAACTATACTACCTCAAAATTAGACCAGTTTGCCTATTAATCCATCCATACATAAAATTGGACATAAATGTTTTCTTTCTATTGGTAAATTGGGAGCTTATAATAACTGCACATGGAAAATACCAAAAGATAAGACACTTTTTTAGATGCAACTAAATTAAAATAACACACAAGGCAAATGAATGTATAGGGATTTTAAACAATCACGTCCTGATAAAATCCTTAATACAGACGTATAAAAATCATTTATCATCATCATCATCATCGCTCGTTTGAAATGTGATTGAGTTTGCCTGCAGTATCACACAACCATCACCAAACCTGCTTGAAAGATAATTCTTGACTTCTCGATTAATGTATTGTGCATTTGCACATAATGTTGGATGGTGAATTACAGATTCAGTTAAATGTTCGAGTTGTGGCTTGGTTCGGTATAATTTAGAGTTCTGTGAGTTTATGTTGTATATTACTCTATCATCTTGAGTGAAGAAACATATGTGCAATCGGATATGTGTGGAGGAATTATTGCAAACTCAATGATAATTTATCAATTCGTTAGCTTCTTCTTTTTCTCTATAGTTTTATGTTATGAAGAAGAGATTGGCTCTAGTAGAAAGAATACAAGTGAAATGACGGATTGTGCTGAAGAGCGACGAGATATTGACGTCTAGTATGCATTATTATTACAAATCTCAACAAAATATCTTTTTGATGGGTAGTTTGGTTTGATTCTTGATTCTCTGTGTGATGTCAGATTCGTGATGCCCAAAAGGCTGTGTATGAACATTTTTGCATATTCCATTTTATCTCTCTCAGCATGACAGCCGATTCTCGATAGGAATAAAAACTCTACGTCTATTTTTTCAGACTCACCTACAACTCCTTCTTTCGTCGTATGATATTTCATGTTCATGTTTATCTCCTCCGGTTACCCATTGTTATTTCAACAATGCAACCTGCTCCACTTGATACATGGACATCATTACTACAAAATGTTCAAAACTTAGACAACACTCAACACACACACACATATATATATACCCATAGACATTACCCACTTAGATTCAAAAAAGACCGTAGACTACAACTTACACAAGATCTTGTTTGGAAGAACTGGGATAAGGATATATATGTAGTAGTTTGCATTGCATGCGTTTGAGTTATTTTTGTACACTTGCAGCATACGAGTTACTTCACACATCAATTTGGCATGCCCATAAGTCCAAGTCTAAAAAGCACGAACTGCTTTAATACTTTAGGATATTATCAAATA
>Ga0194135_10000992_pt1 | contig 16586 bp, 16 predicted proteins | sample LitLau_LLRF_2013_FD_134024 | JGI IMG/M metagenome (GOLD analysis project Ga0194135, IMG submission 134024) | Freshwater sediment microbial communities in response to fracking from North America - Little Laurel Run_MetaG_LLRF_2013 (version 2) | ecosystem: Environmental > Aquatic > Freshwater >...
GACTCGAAACCACGACCCCAAGTTTCGTTGAAGCCGTTGTAACTTCCACATTTTCATCCCACGCTTCTTCTCTACCTCCGTCAGTACTCGTCTTTGCTATCCCCAAGGATTCTGAATCAGCAGTGACCTGCACGTGGCTCGATTCTGTTACATAGTCCCAATCTGCATTAGCATTGTGAGTAGTTGTGGTCATGATACTTTCTTCATAAAGGGCTAAAACAATACATATATAAGTTATCTTGATAAGATCATTCAACTTTTGATGCGACATGACTCACGATTGCAAGTAGGCTCCGTTCCATTCCACCGAATTCCATTGCAGTAAAGCACCGCGTTACCAACTAATTCATAGTTCCACTTACATTGAAAAGACACTACAGCTCCGTCCATGTGAAACATAGCCTCTCCATTTAACGGTTGTCGAACAGAAGTGCATCCCGACTCTGCAAATTCATTTCGTTTAACGTATTATTGGACACATAAACTCACCCATTTAGCGTAGACAAACTTACTGACACAAATCGGGGGTGGTTCACTCCACCGGCTACTGAGACAAACGGCTATTGTAGCACCCAACAAACTGAAAATACAATCACACAAGCCCTTGATGAATATTTCAAAATACCCTACCCCTTGTCATTAAATCTTAAATCTGCTTTATAAAAATAAAAATACCTGAAACCCTGACTGCAAATGAATTTGACAATACTAGCCCTCCTTCTAAAAACAGCAACTCCATTCAAAATCTTAATCTTCCTGACGCAACTATCTCTTGATCTTTGTCTAGCCCAAAGAACTGCTGAAGCCGAATTCCCTGGCATTCCTTCTCCATTCGACCCTCGAGGTCTCGCAGGTCGATTGTCATACCGTGGAAAGTAAACCATAGCCTTATTGTTATTGTTCCCTAGTATTTCATTATTATTATTGTTACTATTACTATTATAATGAGAGAATAGCGTCTCATTCAGTCGACTTGTAAAACTATCTTCATCATCGTCTGCTAAAGCGACAACAACTATGCACAATCCAATTGTTGTAAGAACTATTAAAACACTTCGGAACTCCATGTATCTCATTTTGCCCCAATTAAATCACTTTCACTCAATCTTACGATCTTCTACGATCTCAACTAGCTGCACCGCATTGAAAGAATCAACTCAACTACCCATCAATAAGCAATAAGGCTGGATAAGAAGAATCATCCAGAAGCCCTCTAGAATCGAGATTAAAAGAGGGTTAGGCTTTCGATTTATCGAAACGGAAATGTCCAAAGAAGTCCCAATGCCACCCTAGAGCAAAACACAAAGGAAGTGACGCAAGTAAGATTAGTTTTGTTGTTTCATTTGTCCAGGCCATGGTTATTGAATGAATCCCATCATATACTAACAAAAAAAACTTCTCTATGTTACTAAAAACAGATAACTCCAAATAGTCTACCCAGTTCGTTTATTCTTCCCAGCTTAAATAACTATACAGTGAAGATCAGAATGAATATTCAAGTTTATAAATAGATATTGGATTATACATTGAATTATTGAATATTGGACTGGTGGATGTGTAGCTGAAACTTTTAATGTCCTGTAGCAAGCCCAAAGTATCCATAAGTATTCTCGACCCTATTAACAATCTCTGTGATTTCTACTGGGTCCTTCCGACCATTCGTTTCGAATGAAAGTCTCGGAGAAAACTGAATGAGAATTATGAAATACGAAAGAACCGTTCCAACGACCTGCATAAGAACAATTAATTAAACTGATTGCTAGTACAACTAATGAATAAAACTGTATATTGACGCACTCCTATTAGAAATCCTTTGTCAAGTGTAAAAAAACCTCCACCAGTTATCGCAGTTTCGAAATGTCCAGTGTAGCTCGTATGCATTGAAATCATCTACAAGCAAAAACTTTCTCACTTAAATCAGTCCTTACAAGCTAAATCTAATTTGTCTCATGCAAACTCACGAAATACAACTCATCGTCTGACTTTTTCCCCATGATTCCTTTCCTCCGCAAGATTTCTAAACCATCGATTGCCTGTACAAAAGAATTATAAATTTTTTTCCTGTCATGAAACTTAATTAGACTATATGAAATTCATTGTTACTTCATCTCCAACATCAGAGCCAGCCAAAGAAACGATGTAAAGGAACACGAAACTATGCATCAAGTAGAGAAGAACGATAACTCCATCAAGTCTCCTTGCTCCCTTGAACTCATCCAGGGCAGTTTGGCTTTTGTAGAAATAGTAAATCTCGAAAACAATGCTGATTGTCTGCAAACAATAAATGTACCGAATGAATTTTCCACTTTTATAACAATAGGTAAAAATAGCTGGACTGACTTGGGAAGCGTAGAAAGTCTCAATGATGTTGGAGAACATTGTATCTGTTCCTTCCAGGAGGTCCAGGAGACAAACATGATCTTGGAACAAACAGTCAAAACTTGTTCTCTGGTCTTTTTTCTCCTCTCTTGTTTTCGTATCTTCCCCTGCAATTGACGATTTAAATCCACATATAATTAAGCATGCAAGAACTTACACTGAATTAATTTAATGCTCACCTCGATGAAGTGCCCGATCCAACCGATGATTCCAAACCAAAAATGAATTCTTGAGCATTTTCGATATCAATACAAAAAGAATCATGGAAGCCTTCGAACAAATCATGATATAAATGAACAGCGCTCCTGAAAAGCCCCTCAAGAACCAGAACCATTGAACACTGTGAATTTGCGGATAAAACAGCCGGAAAGTAAGTATCCCCAGGACTGCAGGGCTGCCCGAGGACACTGGAGCAAATCTCATGATATTCAGAATCGTAAAAATAACCAGAAATGCCACATATGATCCAACCAAGGCTATCATGTATCGTCTCATTCCATAAGCTGCATCTATTTTTGAAGACCTCACTGCCCTGAACAATTAAACATATGTGTAGATTGTCTCGGGACAATTAATTCTCTGTTAACTTACTCTGTCCAGAAAGTCAGATAACTCGCAATAAAATTCCTCTGCCTAAAAATCTGCCAACTCGCCACGGTTCCATGAAAAAGCGACGTAATAATCACAATAATCGGGACAATATTTCTCCTCATAATATACATCTCTTCAAACCGAAGATTCCCCTTCGCGTACTTATCATCAGGTCCAAAGTCCTTTGTAATTGCAGGAAAGTCCAGTAGCGTTCCAATAGTGTTGATAAGGACAATCACAGTAATGATCGCAATGAAGACACTTATCCCAACGAATCCAACAGCCACGTAAGACTTCTTCTTGTACACAAATTGATAGCGACCTTCTGGTGTGATTTTTTGTTGGAAGGGGAACCGAAGAAGAGGTCCCATTACCCAGCGATAAGGGTCGAAAGCACGGTACACTCTCCGAGCATTTGCTGTTCCAACGTCTTCTTCCTTCTTCGCCGGTAACTTTCCGCCCTCAGTTGAAGGAGTTATACTTGGAAGTACTGAAACATCACTGGTTGCTGTTGAAGCAGCAACTGTCGTCGTTTGGGAGGACCTTAAACCTGCTGTCGTAGAGGAAACTGCAGTTGATGCGATCTCACTTTCTGTGAGTGGTCCTTGAGTGCGAGTTGTTTCAGAAATGGACATAATGGAGGATTTTACAAAGACGTAGCAGATCTCAAACGAGTCCAAAGACGGTGAAAGAAATCTCAGATGAGCTAAAAAGCTGCAGCGCAAGTTCAAGTTCCCATTTCCAAGTCATTGATTTCTAAACTCAAATGCAAAAGTTTGAAAGTTTCTATAGCTTAGGATTTCGAACAAAGAAGATACTCTTTGGAAGGCTTCCTTAGCTTTCTAATCGTATATTTTGTTATAGAATTTCTATTTACAAACATGTTTCAAATTAAAATTTATTTTAATTACGCCCCTTAATTACAACCTTCCACCCAAAATGTCCGGTCACAGCGGTGTAGGCCGCCCAGAATCATCCACGAACGCCGACCTTAACAATAAGCGTTTTCGCTCAATGCGCGACGTATCAACTCGAGTCCTAGCTTCTCCCTCGCAATGGTCTCGTCACAGCGGAGACACCATAGCCAACCCCCACGGTGGTCACATCTCCCACGGCCAAACAAAAGTCATGGAACTCCAAAACTACGTCTCTAACAAAATCGAAATGATGAAAAACAACCACCTAGCTATAAAGAAATGCACCCAACTCGCCGCTTTCATTCCTGACTTTATCTTACTCGAAGAAATGACGCGGAAACTTCCATACCAAACAAGTAGAGACGCTGTCGTGCTCTTTGCAGATGTTTCCGGCTTTACCGCCCTAACTGAAGCATACAGTCTCAAAGGAAAAGGTGGAACTGATCAGTTAACGAAAACCTTAATGAATTACATAGGTCCATTAGCCGAATGCATCTTATACTGTGACGGAGACATTGTAAAATACGCTGGAGATGCTTTCCTGGCCTTCTGGCCATCTTCTCCAGACTCCTTTCCCGAAGACGTTCAAAGAGCAATTGATTGTGCCCTTTATATCCAAGAAAAATACGGAGTCTACTTATGCAAGGACGTAGGAATTACCATAAAAGTCAAAGTAGGAATTGGCGCTGGAACAATCCACCTCTCTTGGTTGGGAAATGAATCTTACCAACATTATGTATGCTTTGGCCCTGGAGTTGAAGCTGCTTCAGGGGCGGAAAAGCATTGTACATCTGGAGAAGTCATTCTCGCTCCTGCAGCTTGGAAATACTGCACACCATCTCACTACAAAGTAACTCACAAAGAAGATGGTTATCAAATGGTCACTGATATCACTGCTTTTGTAAATCCTTCAAAACGTGGGAGACCTTTGAAGCGTGCACGCCGAAGTATTGGTTGGAATGGACTGGACAATGAAACTATTCGACCACAACTCGCTCGTTCTATTGAAATAAAAGATGAAGATTTCATGAGGAAGTTTGTTCTTCCAGCAGTTCTGAAGAAACTTGATGACGACATTCCCCTAGAGTATATTAATGAGTCGAGGAACATTTGTATTTGTTTCATTCATGTGGAGACTCAGGCGATGCCAAGGGATGGAGTTGGAGACAGGGAGTTTAGGGAGACAATGACAAAGATTGTTAACAAGGGATTTCTTAAAATTTACTCCACAGCTACGAAAATGCAAGGAGCTCTGACAAAAGTCATTATGTTTGATAAGGGACTTACTTACCTCGTGGCCTTTGGCTTACCTGGGTACATTAATGAGAATCAGGTACCAATTGATAAGCAATACTTAACCTGAACAATTCACCCAGTTGTATAAAGGTTGTTGCATGATTCCTTGTATAGTCAGCTCATGCGCTTAAGTTCTCTGACCAAGTGAGACACGGGCTCTTAGGGATTCCTTCAGTGACTGCTGTGTCCATTGGGGTCACAACAGGATCTTGCTATTGCGGTACTAAAAATCACAGAGATAAGCAGTTATCTATATACTATCACTCGAATCATCTCGGGTTTTTTTTAGTAAATTCTCCAATCACTTACCATTCATTACTTAGGAGTCTTAGGTCACCCCCGCAGACAAGAGTACACCATGATCGGCCGTAAAGTGAACAAAGCCGCTCGTCTCATGTGCTACTACCCTGGGAAGGTTACTTGTGACCAAGACACAGCCTACCACTCTAAACTAGCCATGTCCAACTTTGAACTCCAAGAATACAAAGAACTGAAAGGCATTGCCAATCCAGGAAAAATCTACGAATACACGAACAAAGACACCTTAGACGATAACGCTGTCGCCACTTACATTTACCCCATTCTCGGAAGAGACTCCGAGGTCCGTTATTTTAAGGATGTTTTGCTAAAAGTCCAACGCGAGTTTTCTGAACACGCACGAGCAAACGCTCTCACGAGTTCTTGGAGTTCTGGCGTTGGAAAGGAAACTGCCGTTGCACGTGGCGTTTGGATGATCGTCTTTGAGGGAGACATTGGCGTGGGCAAAAGTCGAATGTTGGGCGCATGCATTGCTGAAGCAGAACGGCAAAATGTTAAAGTCTTTTCTGTAGCGATGAATCTAATTCTTTCGGGGCAATCTCTCTTTGGCTTAAGTAGTTTGGTTGTTGACGCTATTGGAATTAGTGAATTGAGGACAATTCAAGAACGGGAGGACTTCTTGAGGAAGCGAGTCAATGATGCGGATTTGGCTGCGGATTTGTGTGTCCTGAATGACAGTAAGGCTCCCTTAAACTCTTTGAAACTATTTCAAATGCTAATTAAAATCCATTTTAATTGAGATTAGTCATCCACACGAAGTTCCCCTTGAACCCAAAGTACCAAGCATTAGACGTAAATGCCACTCACATTTATGGTCAACATGTGCTCAGTACTTTACTCAAAGTACTTTACCCTGATGAACTTATCATTCTCGTTATCGATGACGCGCATTTAATGGATGTAAGCTTATCATCCACTTATCAAAACTGTGTTATTACAATAACTCCTCTTCTAACTTCGCTAAATCCCCTGTAGACAATTTCCTGGGAGTACATCGGCTACTTGGCCCGCACTCCCTATGTCTTCACAATCTGTTCTCTCCGTCGAAACAACGCGGGTTCCCCCCGCCTTCCCGATGTAGTCACACGAATAGTCTACCACAATAAAAACGTCAAAACCGTCCGTCTAAGTGGCGTAGACACTCAATATTGCCTCCCCTTAGCCTGCCAACTAATGGACGTTAACGCAATTCCCCAAGACGTTCTAAAAATCCTCGTGAACAAAAGCCAAGGTGTTCCTGCTTGGTGTGACCAAGTTCTCCACGAACTAGTTCGTACCGGAGTCCTTCGAGTTAACGATTTCTTCCCTACTTGGAAACGTCAATACATGTCAATTGTCGAGAGAAGATTTATAGAAAAGAACAGGACCATTAACAAACGTTCAGGCAAAGGTGGAGGCGGCGGTTGGATGCAAGATATCGACGCTCACCATCCACACCCCAATAAACTAGCCCCTCACGACGATTCCTTACTCACTCGAGGTTCTTCCACCTCAATGATGCAAGACTTGCAAGGCACGGGTGTAGGTTTCGACGATGTAGATCCAGCTAAAAGAATGCTCGTCGTTAAGTCTGATACAAACATTGCTCACATTCCCATCTCTGGAACTTTAAATGAAATCCTCTTGGATTCTTATGACGAACTAAACTCCACAGAACAAATTATTCTTAAAGGAGCTTCCGTTTTGGGGAGAAAGTTCAGTCGACTTATGTTAACCCGAATGCTCACTTCAGAATTCGACCCAAAAAAAGCTGTCTTAGGAATAAACCACTTGATGGAAAGTCGGTACTTAAGATGTGGATCTAGAACAGGACCACCCCTTCGGGAAAAAGGATCTGGATACACTGAGCCCAAATGCTTTTGTAAACCTGATGAAGTAATAGACGCAATGTTAAATCCCTCTGGAATTCCTTCTTCTGCAAAACGTCCCGCATACTTTGACTGCAAATGCATGGAATTCGTTAAAGAGAATTTAGTCGAAGTTGTGTACAATTTAATGACAGAAGATCACAGGAAGAAATTCCACTTAAGAGCTGCAAAATACTTGGACGATACCCTGGACATGCGATGTGAGAGTTGTGGTGGTGGAAGTTCCCTTTATGCTTTTGGCATTACAATTAAATCTGCAGATTTGGGGTTAATTGACGACGACCTTTTGAGAGCTGCTGCAGTTTCTACCAAAAAGAAAAGCATAGGTATTAAACTAATTGGAGAAGGTGATGAAGCAGTGGCTAAAAAGAATAGAAAAACCAGTGCGGTAACTCAACTTCAAGGTCTTAAAAAGGTCCTAGCTAGCAATGGAACTAAAGTGGGGCAAATTGAAGTTGATATTTTGCGAACCCTCCGTCACATTGAGATTGAAGGGAGACCTAAGTGGATTTGCTGTAAAGACAAAAACGCTGAAGAACTACAAAAGGAAGCAGATGAATTAGACAAGGAACTAAATGACTTGAGAGATGAAGGCGAAGCCAATATGGCTAACTTGAAATCCTCTTCAGATGACAAAGACATGGAAGATTCAAAACCATCTCCGTACGACTCTCTTTCACGACCTATTGACCTCCGTACCTGCGAGTGTAATCCCCTCCAAGCGAAATTCTGTATAGAAATGGTTAAGCACTATCGTGAAGCGCAGAAGTATGGAAAATGCCTAGTAAACTTATTGGAAGCAGCTGAATCTGTGATAAGTACTGGAAATGGAACGCAAGCATTAATCCACTTGGAAGACTCCATTGGTTTAATGAAAGCAATAAAGAAAGGAGACTTCCCTGCACCTTTGCCAGACGACGTTGACGATTCCACAATAGATTTTGACGATGCAGACGGTCAAGTTGAATATCTTTCTGGCCTAGCTTACTTCGAAATCGGAGTTAACACGAAAGCCCGTGATTTCTTTATAAAATCTCTCGCCCGTCTTGGACTCAATTTAGGTGGAACTGACGAAGGAAAATTCAATTCTGCGTCAGCTTTATTCAGTGCCAAGATGGCTTTATGGAGATCCCATCACTTGACTTGTTGTTGTACTGGACGGAGATACAAGTCTTCCAAGACAAAAGCAGACTTAATAGGAAATGAAGTATGGGCTAAGGAAGTTAGGATATTGTCTTATCTCCACATTCTATTCAAGCAAGAGAAGAAATATGAAATGGCATTACTTGCTACAATTTGGGCTGTTATGATTGCTGAACAATTTGGGGAAGTTATTACCGACATTATTCCAGCGTATTGTCATATGATGGAAATGTATTCTGCATTGGCGCAACATGACAAAGCTATTAGGTATGAGAAGAGAGCACTTAAATTAATAAGGTCTTCTTTTGGAAGTAATGAACAAATAGACGCTATGGGATTGATCACAACGGCTAACTTGTTTTTGGAAGTTGCGTTGACAAGACTTTCACGGGGATCTATTGCAACTGCTTCTGAAGCGGGTTATCTGACGTTACAAATTACACAGATGCTTCATGAGAATAATATGTTGGTTAGGATAATGCCAACACTTATTCAGTCGCTGCTCTTGAGTTTAAGAATTACGGAAGCTATTGAAGCGCTTCAGAAATTGTGGTATACTGCAGAAGAAGAAGATGATTGGCTTGGGGTAGCAATGTACTATACACTTTGCTTGGAACTGCTTCTAAACACAGGTTAGCTTTAATTTTTTGGAACAACTTTCCAAATATGCTATCCAAAACTGCTTTCCAAACTTGCTTTCCCAAATATTGCAGCGTTTAAAACAACTTGAATTTCTTTTTCAGCCTACCCCATGGAAAACTTCGTAACCTGTGAATCCTTCGTGACAAACAGTGATTGGAAATGTGAATCCAACATGTACCGAGACTACGAGATCCAATATAACATGGAATCTTCCTTAGCATTATGGTACGCTCGTTATTCACGTTGGGACTTGGCTACAAAATGGTCCAACGAAGCGGAATCTCACAAACCCAAGTTAATTTCATACGTCACAGTTGCTGCAGAATGTAAACTCTTGGAATGTCTTTTAATAATTGTCGAACATTATTTGGACTCTAAGAGATACCAACATTTCGCTAAGGCTCGGAATCAAGCTAAACTAGTCATGAGATCGTTAGCAAAATCTACTAAAATAGTTCCAATGTGGGAACCGAGGTTTCTCCACCTTATGGCCTATTACTACAGAATCAGGTCGAGGAATGTCGACGCAGAGAAACAAATGAAAGCCGCTGAAAAACTCGCAGTAAAACACGGAAATAAATTAGAACAAGAGTGGATTATTCACAATAGAACGGTTTGGAATGAGTTGGCTATTCCAACGGTCAAGTATTTTTGGTTGGAACACACGGAAACTCATACGTTAGATTGGCACAGTTCCGGGAAGATTCCTTGGGCGAACATTATGTATTCGTTGCCTCTGCCCGAGTGGAAGGGGTAAAAATCTTTTAAAAACATACAAAAATATATATTTTTGAAATACTTTGTAGAAATTAACTTGAAATAAATAAACAGCTATCCCAATGAAAATGTGAATAAAAGCATAAAACGAAATTCATAAACTTTCCCCGTTGGAATAATTCATAAGCGTCTTTTCTTGCCGAGAGAAAGCGCGCGAAAGTTTTTCGTTCCCGGCTTTCTCTCTTTCATTTCATGTAAACAGAACAAAATTAAAAAGTAAAGATTCCTTTTTTGATTTCTCTGTGGTCTTTCGTAAAAGTTTTCGAATTTCGAGTGTTGAATAGTCAAAAAGGGTGTGTGGTCGTAATGTACCATGAATTAATTCTCGCCCTTGGAGGGTTCACAGGGGATGTGTTCAAGTACGATGGTGTGCAAATAACTGTAAGTTTGATTCAGAATTTTAGAATTCAGATTTCAGAATTACTATTATTTCGTCGATATTTGAAATATTTGAATACGCTTTCATTAGAATGCGCTGAACATGTTACTAAAAGGAAACGTAGAGTTAGTAGAGTATCTGTTGCATTATGTAAATTGTAAAACATTGGAAATGCCCAAAAGTGATCTTACGCATGCAGTCAATCTTAGTTTTCTTCAAAATCTTTTTGCTTTCTAAATATATAGTTGACACTATATAAAAGTTGCCTAACAAAGTATTAAATGGCGAAGTATTGTGAAACCTTTTAGATTTCAAAAGACCTGGACATTCCACTGATGCATCCATCTGAACTAGCAGTTATCGAGGAAATTCTGGAGATTGCGACATTGTACAAGAAATTAGACGAGTTTGTGGCCACCCAGAATGATATCAGTAATTGAATACTTTACTGTTTCATTGTAATTTAAATTTCAGTAATAAAAGTAAAATTCTATATGTTCCAGTTTTATGTTGTTGTTTGTAGGGATTCAGTTGGGACTAGTTTCGAGTAAAGTGAAGTCTCAAGGTCCCTCAGGCTTATATGTCACAGCTGTTGCGAATGGAATTCAGGAAATTTTGGACAGATATTCGGATGTCGTAGTAGAATTGGAAACTAGGATTTTAGAAAATCCATACATTACATTAACCGAAATGAAAGTGGCTCTGGAAGCTTTTCGGTCCATTTTCAGAACGTTGGCTTCTCTTATGAAAAAGGTTTTTGAATCAGTTTTGAAAATGTTCATGGTTAAAACTTCTAGTCAAGGATTAACAAGGTTTTCTGAATTATGTTGGCTAATAAAGATTCAAACTCAAAGGAAAAGCTCAGGATTGATTGTGGAAATATTAAAGGCAGAATACGATCTTAACATTCCTATCCAGGATGAACTTCAAATGTAAGACGAAATATTCTCGTCATATGCATGATGATAACAGTTTTTGCTTACTTGTTTAATTTTGCAGACTAGTTCCGTGGGTCAACAAAGTAATGTACAAGCAGATTATAAACTGGTTGGTGTTTGGAGCACTTTTTGATCCTAATGGGGAGTTTTTCATCCAAGCCAAGAAAGGCGAAGATATGGCGAATTCGACTAAAACCATCACTACATCGGAAAAGGCCCAAAATAAATATATTGTTGAGTACAGTATTGTTCCGTCGCATCTGCCTGTTACGTTGACTGAAAGAATCCTATTCATCGGCTATGCCATTGGAATCTTAAGCAATTCTGAAAGTAAGATATATTACAATTCAGTTTTCTTGTCCTGTACTTCATGCACGGTGATTGATTATATAACTTGTCCATTTCAGAGACTAAAGCCAGTCTATTTTTGAAACAAAAAGAGTTCTTCGATAAGTTAAACAAACTATCAGTAAATTCATTTCGAATTGAAGAGTTGGATGAAGCTGTTGAAGAATTAGCTTCAGCTGTAGGGAAAGTATGTATAAGTATAATTTTATACTTCTACTCTCTTTGTTCATTGCTGTCAATTAATTATGCTGTGCATTGGAATAGGATTTACATTACCTGGTGGTAACAGAGACTGATCTTCCTAAACACTTGGGAATCGTAAAGGATTTCTATCTCACTGGTCGAGGCGAATTGTTCCATGATTTTCTTGTGAATCTCAAATCTATTCCTTACACGAAAAACACGCTTCTTCCAGGTATCCAACTTGTGTGCAGAATCACCAGCAACATTTGACATGTTCCCTTATGTTGTTGTGTATCAACTCTAATCATAATATTATTTTTTTAGATGTCAGACAAGCGTTTTTTCTGTCTGCATCAAGAGTACAAGTACAAGAAGATGTTTTGCAGCGCTTGCAAATTACGATTAATCAAGGTTTGCCGTTTGAGACAAATTATAGACAGTTATCGACTAGTAATAAATCATAATTATTTGCGCGTATGTAGACAAAAACGCGACTACTTTGGAATCCTTACTATCAAAAATGAGTCTAGAAATCGAGGATGAATGGCCCCTGCACGTTCTATTTACAACAGAGGCTGTGAACAAGTACAACGAGCTATTCAGATTTTTGATTCAAGTACGAAGGCTTCAAATGGATCTCAACCAACTGTGGCTGAATACCAGAAAAGTTTTCAGGTTTCCCGTCCATAAAGGGCCTGCTGAACTGAGAAATATCATGAGCTATTTCATTGATCATCTACAACATTATCTTCAAGTACTAATACTTTGTCATATTTACCTACGTTACAGACCTCCATTAATTCTGTGTTATTGCATTATATTCCAGGAAGATGTTTTAGAGACCCAGTATTCTATTTTAGTGGAAACTATCGCACAAAGCGACAATTTTGAGCAAATAAGAATAGCTCATGCTATGTTTCAAAGTAATATCATGAACCAGTCATTCCGAAGTTCTATCAGAGTAAGTATTGACTATGCATTTCTAATTAATCTTCTGCAAAATAACAAATGATTCTTATGAACATATTTTGAATTTATTAACAAAGCTACACAAATTCGTCGAAGAGACAGTGAAAGTTTGTAATGATTTTGTAAACTTTATGAACAAACATTTGGATGTTTGTGAAGCCACGAATTCTCCAGTAAACGAAGGAATTTCTGAGGAAGTTTTAGGGTTTCATCATGATTTCAAACGACACATGGATCTTCTACTCAACCTTCTGAAAGGAATGGCTGCAAATCCACAAAGTGGACAATTTCTAGGACAGTTTCTCCTCCGTTTGGATTTCAATTCGTACTTTTCGTCTATAATTTCTGGATTCACATGAATAGTTTTTTGTAACTCTTTTTGTAACCGTAAGCGTTAATTTGTGCGACAATTAGTAAACCATTTAAACTCAATTAATTTAATTTTTAAGCAGTCGAATTGTGTAAATATTTAATTCATTGAAGTGACATCATAGTTGTTTTCATCGATCAGTCAGTATATATATTCAAATGCCAATTTCCAAGCATCAAGAAGCTAATGCGACAAGGATATCAGTTCATTAAGAGAAAGATGGGCGTATCGGTGTACGGGTGGAATAGTTAGTTGCTGGCTTGCGTGGAGGTGCAAGCTTAGTATCGTTAAACGTACAAATAAATAATGTAATTCGCTCGGAAGAGGCTGCGTCGACGGATTCGGAACACCATCCTGCACTGAAACTGAAGCGGCTGAGCTGCTGTGTAAAAATAGAAACTGGTACGAGCCAAATAAGGATGTACAGCCAATCTATTTCTGCACGACCCGCATTTCCGTCCCAGCTTCATCGGGTTCCAGTTCCTTCTCTTGCGGACTTTAGGTAGGTCTTCAACTTTTTATCCCCTCTAATATTCTCAATGGAACAAATTTCTGGGCTTTTTTCAAAATTGTGAAGTTTCGACTCTACGAAATTCCTCGTCAATTATCGAGTTTATCAAATTTGTGTCTAAGTGTCAGCATCTTTCAAAATTCAACTTAAACCTACGTATTCAGATACCATTTTTGGAAATTCAACGCCTAGTTTTGTTGATAAAGTTTGCAGATTTATTGACTATTGAAGAATAAAGCTATCTATAGAAATTTGTTCCATGAATATCTACTGAAATTTTTATCAGCTTTCACTTGAAATCATTAATCATGAGTGCTTTCTCCTGTTTAAGCATCTCTTATGCAGGAAATGATACTGAAGTTTTAAAAGTGAAAGCAATATTAGTGGGATGGTGTCTCATGAATTTCTCTATTCTCTTCAGATTGCTTTCGAGAGTGACATCGTAGACCGAGGAACCACTTTCGATAACAACAATGGCGGACGAAGAGGTAAGGTAAGTATGCAATGGGAAGACTCCCAATCATTTGTTGACTTTCATCCCGACACCTGTAATAATTATATTACCAATTAAAACTTTTCGTTCCTTCAAAAGCCTTTAGGAAATACAATTTTCAATTTCAGAAGACCAGCAACTATTCAATTCTTTTACTTTCGACTTGCCATGTGATAATAATATATTCAAATAATAATTAGTTTCACAACTATCATCTAATGATAAGCATATGTTATCAGTAATAGCTTATGTGGATTAAAGCCTTTGATTTCTTATACTTCCAGATTCTGGTGAAACTAAAAGGTGAAGTCAAGACTTTCCCTGGTTTACGATGACGCCTCTTCTTAACTGCATTACTATTAGTTCTGCTGCGACATATTTATATCTTATTAAGTGCACCTTCATTCAGATTTATTTCCTACTTAGCCTCACATAAAGTTATATCGTATGTCATCTCTCCAAACTTACTCGCCCACTAGTTTCAGTTGAGGAAATTCCAAATGCGAATATTTAGACAACATCTGATTTTTTTCCTCGAGACTAGAGAAGATAGATTCATCGGGAATGGAATGAGATCTGGTGTGTAGTGTTAAAGACACACATAATATGTGACTGGCAAAAAATGAGATAAACTCCAAGATATATTTAGACTCTCTCTTACACATACACACACGCTGTTCTACTCAAATGTTATATTGATCTCTCCTTCTCAACTCTTTGTATTCTTGTTCAACCGTTTTATACACAAAATACACACAAGTGCATTTCAGTTTAGTTTGGAACACAGTCTATGAATTCCATTTCCTAGTTTTCCTTCATTAGACAAGGGATTAATTTTTTACCATTTATTTTTCTATTTATAATACTATTTCTCACGTTCCCCCAGTTTAATTTTATCAGATCTTCCAAATAGACTACTACACAGATAGAATGCAGTTGAACAATGAGACCAACTATCGAAAGTCGACCAAATTAAGGCCAATGTTAGGAAGCTATATTAAATGTATGGTTGGATTTGGGTGTAAAGGAGCGCAAGAAGAAACAGGCCTTGATCGATGCCAAGAAGGCAGAGGTCCGAGCTCGGCTCGAGCAGCAAGCCGCTGCAAAGAAAGGCAAGAAGGGTTTCATGACACCTGAAAGGAAGAAGAAACTCCGATTGCTGTTGCGTAAGAAGGCCGCAGAAGAATTGAAGAAGGAACAGGAAAGGAAAGCAGCCGAAAGGAGGAGGATCATCGAAGAACGATGTGGAAAGGCAAAGAACCTCGACGATGCCAGTGAAGGTATGGGAAGGGTCTTAATTTAAATGATGATAAATCTTTTCTAGTTCACTTCGCAGGGAGTATTATTAATAATTAGGTACTATGAAGGATACTTAATGTTGATACTTATGAATGAAAGTCAGGGGTGCGCACAATTATATAGTACACATGATAAAACTATTCTGGAGATTTTTGTGTGTGTTTAAGTCAAGGTTTCCTAATAATCTCTTTCTCTTCTGACTCTTATTCTTGACACGAACACGCAGATAACTTGAGAGGCATGTGTCAAGAGTACCATAAGCGCATTGCAGTCCTGGAGGAACAAAAGTACGATCTTGAATTCGCAGTGTCTCGAAAAGACTTCGAGGTTAGAAATCTGTACAAGTGTACAAACCAAGGACAACTTAATAAGTGTCCTGTTCCTTAAACAATTCGCATGGTCAGTGTCAGTGTATAAATATTACTTTTAGCTCTGTAGCTCTCTACCACAATTCACAACATTACCAAATACATAAACGTAGATTCGTGTCAGTTTTCATTGAATCTCATCTCTTTATGTTTCTGTATTATCAAGTTTCTATATTTTACATTTTACAATTATCTCCACAAGTTTCTTTACTTTCTGCATTCCTTTCACCCAGACAGTTTTGGAGTTTGGAAATTTGCCATTTCATGACACACAAACATTGTACAACATACATTTTGAAAACTAATGAAAACCAAACAGTATGAAAAGTCCCTATACACAAGTCTTTAATAGTTTGAGACTTCCATGAAGACTGACATGATAATAAATGCTCTTTATTTGTTAAAACACTTCCAACATATTTACACTTTACGGATTGAGTGTTAGAGATTGACACTTTAACACAAGATTCGTACCAGTGGTACCTCAGACTTTATAAGAGTGTGGACTTTTTTTGGGATTGAACTTAGAATTTAGACCATCAAAGACTACATACACACTGGGATGATTGTCTGAGATGCTATTAAAGATTAACACAGAATTACACACAGAACATTAATACAAATTCACAAACATATTTACAAACACATACACACGCTCACGCAATAATGAATAATTCACTTGTAACTAGCCAGTATTGATTACTTCGCATGGCATCTTCACAAAACTGATTGTTTCGTATTTATTTATTGTTATGCACTTTTATTAATGTACAGAGTAGCCAGATCTATTTTTGTAC
>Ga0194135_10000993_pt1 | contig 16569 bp, 12 predicted proteins | sample LitLau_LLRF_2013_FD_134024 | JGI IMG/M metagenome (GOLD analysis project Ga0194135, IMG submission 134024) | Freshwater sediment microbial communities in response to fracking from North America - Little Laurel Run_MetaG_LLRF_2013 (version 2) | ecosystem: Environmental > Aquatic > Freshwater >...
ATTTTTATTAATTAGCTTTGTTGTTCAGTTTCGGACAAATGGGGTTTTGCTAATGTGGGTGTGCTCCATTTGGTTAATTATTGGTTACCTAAACTCGGGAGATGCGATTCTACGGTTACCAATTAATTACATTTTGATCGAGAGCCGAGCCTTATCCAGAATATCCTTTTTGATTTTTGGGTAGTTGGGATGTTTTGCAGTGACAATGTGACAGACATCAATGGCATCCGTGTACCGTTTGGCCTTGAGATAATTGAACGCCAGTTTATATCCTAACAAAATCAAGGAATTGTAACCTGAGTAAGTAGAAAATTAGATCGGATACTAGTGGGGTATAATTGTACCAATTGCAGGGTTCTCAGAGTTTGTTAGTTTCCAAGCTTGTTCATAGTTGATGGCTGCATCAGCGTAGGCCTGCTCCTTCTCCATGATGAGTCCCAAGTACTAACCATACAAAAGTTGAGCATGTAATGAGAATTTATTAAAATATCATAATAATTAAAAAAACAGACATGGAAGACATAGAACAAACAAAATGAACCTCATTGGCCCTGATACAGGATTTGTTGAACTGGAGCACTTTCTGCAAAAGTCAATACAGCACAGTAGGGATTTCCATACAGAATTAGTTCCACACAAATCGTTCATAGCCCTTGAACCTTGATAAGATCCGTAGCCAAGTCATACTTTGAAGATTGAATGTGAATGTCAGCTAACAACAACCAACATCTTTCCAAGTACTCTCCATCATCAATCGTCCAACTCGATTTCACAATACGCTTCAACTGATTCCGGGCTCGTGGGACCTAAACAGAAGCAGCCGTCCAACCTTCCGGTCACTATTTCTTAAGGTATTAAAATTAAAAACGAACCTGTTTCATAAACATGTAAGCAGTAGCCAAGGCATGGATCAACATAACCGACTCCCGACCAACATCCGTTGTCACGAGGCCGGTTAGCTCTTGAATCGCTTTCTCCACTTTGTTCTTGTTTCTACTGATGATGAGCGTGTAGCACTCCAGGATTTGTCGTCTGAATTTGTCTTCTCCAGTTTTGATGGTCAGTTCCTAATAAGTAAATTGTAAAAGTCAGAAGTCACGGCCAATGGATATACAAGGGAATTCAACGTCTAATGTTACCCGGAGTAGTGCTTCAACAGCCTTTGGCGTGTCTTCCTTTGAGTCCACGAGACTCCCATTGGCCAGCGAAGTCTCGGACGTGGTTGCTTCTAAAGCATCTCCTCCAAGTACGGTCCCATATGGATTCAAGTAGATTTCAATCATGAGAAGAATCGTTCTTTGTCCAAAAATTGGGTCCTTCCGGGCCAAATTGAGATTCTTGAGGGCGGAGTTGACATTCCCATTGTACCATTCAAATAGGCCTTGACAGAACCCCATTCCAGGCTCATGTGAATCCGAATGGGAAATGGCCCTCTGGAGAAACGCTTCGGCATTAGACAAGAGTCCACAGCGTCTCGCTCCTTCAATGTACCAGGCCAATGACTCCCAGTGAATGGGATGCTTGACTAGAACAAGATTAAAATTAATCAGGACTGAAATCGCGGTATGATTAAATGAGCAAGGACTTACTGAGATGATTTTGGTAGTGAAGCAAGGAGTGATTAAAATCCCCACGCCGATAACACAACTCCCCTAGGAAATTGGAAAGAGTGAAAGCAGTTATTCCAGGAACTTGACGACGACGGAGCTTGGAATTTTTTTTTTCACGGAAAATCCATACCCAGCATAATGGCAGCATCCGAATCGGGATTCAAGGCTTGTAATTGTGTGCAGGCTTGTTGACAATGGGAAAACTCTCCGACCTGGAATTGATACACTTGACATGAAACATTTCCTTTCTAATGGTAAAGTTGCAACGTAAATGTGGAATTGGTTAAATTACTTTCAAGTATAACTTGCAAAGGGTTGAGAGTATTTCCCAATCGTCCGGACGAAGTTCCATAGCTTCCTTGATACTTTTGATGGCAAACTCCATTTCATTCGGTCTCTCTGCGATTTCTCCAACTAATTGACAGATTTTGCAATACTGGACCTTCATCTTTTCAATAATGGAAGGCTGCTCGAGCAAGGCTCTCTTGAGGACCCGACTTTGAAAGTCCTTGGCCTTGATCAGCGTCTGTTGTGCCTGATGGTAGTTGCCAGCTCCTCTTTGGACCTTTGCCAGGAGAGTGAGAAGGTCAACTTCTCCAATTTGTCGCATGAGTCCAGAGTCTCGCAAATCTCCGAGAGCTTGCTGAATCGTTTTCTCAGCCCCATCCCATTTCCCAAGGCGGAACTGGAGTTTGGCCAATTCGAATCGAAGCGGAAAGTTCTCATCCGACTTGACAGCATCTTGGTAGAAATGAACTGCTTTGGTAAACTGATGGGTCCGGACTAAGGCTTCCCCCAGTTTGGCTGTCAGGAGAGGGTCACGCGGATTCCGGGCCAAGGCCCCTTCAAAGGCTTCAATGGCCTTATCCGGTTCTTGGATATTCATGTACGCTTCTCCAAGTAGGACCAAGTTGGGTGGTGTCGGGTAATACTTGGCAATTTCCCTGAAATTTCCATCATGCTTCCATAAATCCATACCCATAGGCAATCAACGACGAGGGAGGAACTTACCAAAAGCAAGCAGTGTAAGCTTTCCGGTCTCTTTTGTAGTTCAAGTAAATGTCAGCCATCATTTTCTGGGCGTCAACAAAATGGTGTTGGTCTGGTGTCACTTTCTGGAGGATTTCCATAGCCAATGAGATCCCCCCCTTGTCCACATGATCTTCGGCTGCAGTTAGGCTCAGGCGACCTTCCAGATGAGTTCCCTGCCGTTCGTGTTGAGAAAAACAAAGTTTGTTAACGTAAGCTAAAGATCTTGAAAGTTTTAAGCATTGTTACAAACATTCACACCAGTCACATCATCCACAGGCTTTCAGAGAGGTCAAGGGTCAAAATGACCCCAACAAAAAGTGTAGCTCCCGTTGCCAGGAACAACTTTTGTAGTTGTCATTTTGACCCTTGGCCCTTCACAGTTACGTTGTTCGTAGCAATGGGAGCTACACTTTTTTGTTGGGGTCATTTTGACCCTTGACCTCTCTGAAAGCCTGTAGATGATGTGACTGGTGTGACTGTTTGTGACTGGGTTTTAGTACGACCGTAGCCACCGAAATGTTAAGAGAGAAGGACATCCCCACTCTCAAAATTTCGGTGGCTAACGGTACGACCCAAGATTTGTTACCTTGAACCTTGAAGAAGCTTCTTCCATTCGGACTTTTGCTTCATCCGCCATTCCCAGAAGCCGCAGGACTGCAATGAGTTCAATATAAACTGAAAACTGATCAGACAAGCCGAATTCGACAGCAGTTGAAATCTCATCGCCTTGTCCACTATGTCGCCGGTGAAGGCGCTTCCCCTCCAGTTCCCCAATAATTTTCAATCCCGCTTCAAGCGTTTGCTTCGCTTCTTTTATTTCCTTCCTGGACACTTGGACTTTTGCAAGGAGCAAATGATACTTTGGATTATCCCGAACCTGCAAAGGCAAAGACAGGATGACAGGTTCAATTACTCTACTCCGGCAGTTTTCTATGCCCTTGTACTACCATTCCCGTTTAACTTACAGCAAAGTTGTTACTCAGTGCTGCTTCCAGCGTCAAAGATGCTTGTTCCATTGAATCTTGGGCAATGTAGACTTGGGCAAGGAGAAGGTGAACGTTCGTAGCGGTGCTGTCTGGAAAAATTAATTGATGCACATTAACTCTTCCTAAAGTATAAATTCGATTGAATTGAGGGATGATGAAGCAGATAATATGCTTCCTCCCTTCTCCTTACTAATTTTGAGAAGTTTGTTGAGAATCAGCGTAGCAGCGACAAAGTCTCCACTTAGATACTTGATTTGAGCATCGATGAACAGAGCATCCTCATGTGCTGGGCAGGTTTTAATGAGCATATCTAGTATAAGGGATGCTTGAACTACGGCCACTGGTGGTTGCATCCCCTTTGTGATTGGCTGAAATCAGGGAGAAAAAAAAGCAATTGTAGTTTTAAGACTCCGATAGCATGGGACTAAGATCGTTGGGATTAATCCATGTGTGCCTTACCTCTTGAGGTGCAAAGACCAAATATTCTCGAACAATTTTGATAACAAACTCTGGATTGAGGACTTTGAGGAACTGGATATTACGTGGATACTTTCGGATGGAATGAATATGTCGATTCACGCTCTCATTCAAATTCGTCAAGATGATTTCCGATGACTGGTGCTCCCGGATGGCCAAGACGGCATTGAGGTAGTACAATTCTGGGGATGTCTCATCTGAATTGCTCAAGTCCCGAAGAAATTGTAACTGTTGGGCTGCAAGGTCAATTTCTCCCTTGAGCAATTGACAAGTGATGAGTCCATACAGCGCTGGAAGGGAGGCATGGTTCATATTGGAGGCTCGAAGAAACTGAGCATGTGCTTCCTTGTACTGCTTCATCAGTAGAAAAATCCGTCCCATATCCGCCACGTACTCTTCATTCTCTGGAACCAATTCTTGAGCAAAACGGGCAAAATCCAGACATTTTTCCAGGATGTCCTTGCTGAAACTTCCCTACAAAACATTCAACAAACACGTGAGATATCGGCATTGTTAATTCCAACTTATTCATCATTTGCTTAGAAATTCTAACCAGTTGTGAAAAGAGACGTCCGTTTTCATTGAAATAGGGAGCATTTCGGGGTTCATTCTTTTTGCAAAGGAGGAAGAAGAGGTCAAGTCCCTTTTTGGTTTCTTTAAAATCTCCCTCACGACAGAGGGAGTAAAGGATCTTGTGTCGGAAGGCTTCGAGGTTGTTGGAATCGATTGAGAGGATCCTAATTAGTTCAAATCAAATCAGTAGTGTATGGAATGTCGTCTTAATTATATTCTGTAACGGTAGTTCCGAAACGCCTCTTACCGGTTCACGTTTTCCATTGCTTGGTCCCAATCTTGAAGGCAAACGGTAGTCTTCATTTTCTCAATCAAAGATGGGATCCAATTTGGATTGAAAGAGAGGATTACGTTGAGCTCGTCGGTGGATTTTTGAAAGTCTCGGGATCCTTCGTACGCCTTGGCCAGTCCTAGCCGAGCGTCAAGGTGTTTCCGGTTTCTGCATCAGCATCCAAATAAAACATTCATCAAAATTATGCAGAATGAAAGAGAACAAGAAAGAAAACACAATCTTCACAAGAAAACTTGTGAAATTTGTTTGTAACATACAATGCCAAAACAGTATCGAAATAGTCCGACGGCGTCTTCCATTTGCTCTTTCCGTCTGACTTTGAAGGTGCTTCCAGCTCGACCCAACCCCGGAGGGAAAGTGCTTCCAAATGTTGTTCCTCGGAATTAGTGATGGCTTTGTTCAAGTACTCCTTTGACTTCTCATACTCCCCAGACAGAGCCAGGAAACATCCAGCATAGTACAGATCCTAGGTTAGATTAGACGGAAATTAACACTCTTCGGCCACAGCCTTCCTTCCGCCACAAATCCAAACTTACGTCCGCTTTGGCCGTTTTTCGGGCATCTCTAAGTTTTCCTTCCAACATTTCCACTTCCTCCTCATCCACATTAGGGAATTGGTGATGAGCATCAATTGAGGCCAGGATGGACCCTAGGTACACCGTATGTTGTTGCTAAAGAAAAATTCGGAATCAATCAATAAAGAATATAATTCCAGAAAAATCCGCACAAGTTCTGCGGGATGATGTGCTTTTTCAGCGTACCACGAGTGGGCCAAGGATCCTCAGGGCTTCTGGAAACTGTCGCTGGAAACAGAGGCTCAGTCCGTGCAAGAAGCGAAAGGAAATATTATGGGGGAATTTTTCAATTCCTTCCGTAGCGACATTTTGCATGGAGCGCCAGTATCTCTCGCGACAAAAGTACATAAGCCGAGCCTGGAATTAAACCGATCAGAATTACACTCAATTAGTAATTAAACTAGACCGTTATATTCAGTTTGAATATTTCTGTTTCTGTTCGGTTTAATGAAATAATTAAAAATTAGATTCCAACTTACCGTGAAATCTTCGGCCAACTCCATTTTCGGCCAATTCTGGGCGATTACTATCTACTTCTACACCCTCAAGTATTCTTTTGGAATTAATCAAGTTTCTATTCTCTCACGGAGCAAAGAATTGAGGTAAGTCAGTGATCAACCAGCAGCCTAACTGAGCTCAGAAATTATTAATGAGAAGCGAAACTCGTAAGTTCCCACAACAAATTAAAGTTTTGCAAACCAAAACAAACTGGTGCTTAGCAACCAACACTATTATTCTCTCTAATTCAATCTGATATTGACGAAACGGGTTAGACACTTTCTATCACAAAAAACGTAGTGGCGGCTTTTTTGCCATTACGTCCTACAAATTCAGAATTGAGTGTAAAATTCTCAACTAATTGATCTTGATCACAGATTTTGATCTTCAATTGATGAGACGCTGAGCATGCGAGAATCAATCATCCAGTCCCACGTTCATCATAGCCATAGCTTCTTGAGTTCGGCTACAAAAGTTTATGAATTGATATTATTATTGCCACATTGGTTAATTCCAATAATCGTATTCTTGTAATTGTTTAAGCCGAGCTTGGGCTTAACCCTAAACATTCCTCCCACATATTCTTAATTTATCCACAGAGCCTAATCGCTTCGCGGAGTTAGGAATAACAAAGGAAGCGTTGCATAAGCATAACCCCTATAAAGGACTCATCTTCATTCTTCATGTTGAGTTTAGAGGACGCACTTTAGTTTTTGATTAGTCAATAGTTTAGGCACTGATTTGATCTATTGACCGTGGAATGAGGAGTTCTTGGGACTGTTTAATGTTTTATTCGTTGAGACTCTCTGGCAGAAATAATTCCTGACGAGTGATTTGAGTCTCAACTGGTGGTGGATTAATGGGAATTGGATGATTAGTCTGGAAATGAAACTTCCCGTTAAGCCAAGCCATCTCCTCCTCGTGTCCAATGACTTTTGATAAAACAATACATTTTCCTCCCTCATCTGTGGGATGATGATGACACCACTCACTCCTACTACCCCTCTTCTAGTTACTTCTTTTCATTCTACAAAACCAGGGCATGGATTAGAGTTAATCTTTCATTAATTTAACTTCCGCCCTTCCTCCTTAAAGTTAGAAGTGTCAATTCTGCAGTAGTTGCAAAAAAAAGAAAGCTTTCAACTGTGTCGCTGAGAGGCCGTGCTTCCTCCAAGTTCTGTGTGGTGTGAAAAAGAACAAAAAGGGTCACGCCACGGGAAGAATGTGCCCGATTTTATTGTTGGTTGACCTTTGACCCTAGACAGTTTTTCCAGTGTGCTTTATGGGGATCCTGCCCGGCATCGGTTCTAAAAGTCATTCCGAAAACTTCTAACGCCTCCTAAATTCTTCACCGTTGTTGGTGGTTTGATTTCCGCTTCAGTCACGCTGTTGCCCAACAGTTATTCCTTAGAAACTTTTCATTGTTGGAAAAATGACATTTTTCCTAACCTTTCGAAGGCAGGAAGCAGGTAATAAGTTCTCCTGGATGTGAATCGTGATGGTGGTGGTGGTGGCTGGTGCTCGGTGGGCGACGCTTCATTGTCTGCCCACCGTGTTCTCCAAACATCTCGTAAAGGACATCACTTTCGAGGGTCTCGGAGAAGATCCGATCCAAAGACGACAAGGGGCAGGGGATTCGATCCAAAGGGATAAATGAGATTCATTGAAGAAAAGGTAAAATCTCTTTTAAATTCAGGAATGAAAGGAAAGAAAGGAAGGAAAGGACGCCAGAGGATTGTAATGGAAAACACCTGGATTTCCTTAATATTTATTCCGGGGAAGAAGTACCAATCTAAAATAAAATTGAAAAAAAAAAGAAGAGCAAAGAGCGACTCAAGGCCCAGGCCAATCAGATCAAAGTTTCCATTTCACATTCATACATTCATGGATTCATCCAGGTGTTGCTCAAGAAGGCGCAACTCACTTTCTTTTCTACCTAACCGAAATGAAAGTGAACAAACCAATAATGTAATAATTTCAATTGACAATGCGACAATTTACAATTCAAATGAAGGCCACTGGGAGCCCAGAGTCAACAGGGTAGGGAGGATGTTGGATTCTAATCCAATTTCAAATCAATCTTAATTCCAACAAACTTCCGTGCAAGTTGCAACACAACCCAGCTACCCAGCTCGGAGGAACGCCAATCTCAGTCGCTTATGTTATGAATTTCCCCATCCGCACGCTTTCTATTGGTTCATTTCCAGAATCCAAGTTGGATTGACAATGGATACAGGGGAAGGGAACTTGATATTGGGCGGAATTATTTCCTTTCCAAAATTCTTTGGTTTCTGCCAGACACTTTGTCTCACCTTTCGGGTTTTGAAATCTCCAAGTTCCCTTTGCGGTGGAGTAGAGATGAAAGGCAGGTCAAAACGCTGTCTTCAGAGCTCCAGCCACCCCTCGCTCAGGATGAAGGTGAGATGGCTTTAGCTTCATTTGGATAAAAGTCTTTTTGCTTCATTCCCCATCCAAAGGAAAAAGCTTTCGGATCCGATGCATCCAGGGCAGGGGTGAAACCAGGGCGAGTGTGCTATTGTTTGGAAAGATGAGAGAGAGATCTTTCCCAACGCATCCTGCTTCGCTTCAGTTCAGGTAACATACAGAAGGAGATTGACAGTTTACATCCGTCGACCCAGCAGTCTCCAAGGTAGGAAAGATGAGGGCCGAAGAAGGGAAAAGGATCCGATATACCTACTACCGCCACCTTATCTTTTGTTCCTTCTGAGCCGCTTGCCTCAGTTCCCAATCCACGCTGCTCCGAAGAGCATCTTCCTTCCTAAAGTAAACATTTACTCAATCTGTTCAATTCCGGTGCAGAAATTGCTCAATCCGAATTGAGAAAAAGCGATGAAAGCCCGTAGCTACGTATTGTGACGTCCAGTTTTACTCCACATCAACTCAATTAGAAACAAGTGGCGTCTAAGATCTTCCGTTCTCCAAGATTCAATTAATTCCCGAGTTCACGGATGACAAAGAAAACTGGAGGAAAGGGAAAGGTGAGTTAATGGGATTTCCTTGACTGTTAGGTTTTTTTCCTTTTTTTTTAAGAATAAAGAATTGAAAGTTGAAGCATCTCACAAGGCTGAGGAATTGACGCCGATTATCAGGCAAATTTTGGTGAAAATATTCTTGGTGTGCTTTGGAGTTTCCTTTTTAAAATCGCGCTTCTCTCAAGGCCTGTTTTGTTGGTTCGAACTGAAGGGTGCTGCCCTACTTCTTACCTGAATAATTTAGCATTCACAGTTTTTCAAAAAGGATTTTCAGTCCAGTTTAAGGACTCTGTTCCGGGGTGGTGGTGGTGGTGGTAGGATCGGTGGGATAGAAGGAAACGAGGACATCCTTGCATGGAAAGGGGATGAATTTGTTTCCTATCAAGGGAAGGCCCTATGATGTTCGGGCCGAACTCCGAAAAGTCTTTCAAAGTAGCAGGACCGGGATGAAGTGCTTCCTTCCCAGAGGCAGTTACCTGGATTTGCGTGTTTCCGAGAAGGCATGGTGTCCTTACGACACGCTGTCATTGTTCTCCATCCAAGGCTCAAGACAAGTTCTGGGTTCATTTAGGATCTTTCGTCCAATTCCAGCCTGGACGAGGCAGAAGGTAGTTGCTTCCTCCAACCTACAATCCACCGCGTCACTTTTCCTTCTTATGTAATCACCTAATTTTAAAGCAACCAAATACATCATCATCATAAATGGACTTCCTCTGCTTCCCTCCTCCATTCCTTCAGGACAGGAAGCTTTTTTTTCCACTTCTTCTCCTCATTCTCTTTCTTCTTCTGGATCTCTTAATTTCCTTTGTTCCAGTTGATCGGCAGGTGGTCGCTCAGAAGTTCACAAATCCTGTCTTGTCTCCTCTGCATGGTCTCTGTCGACTCCTTGCTTTCTTCCATACCACCACCACCTGGCAGCATTGAGTTCATGTGCTTCACGGAATCCCATCACATTCACACGACAACCAGAAGACAAGGAGATCCTTATGCAAATACGCGTGCCAGCAGGTGAAAATTGAGCCCAGTTTCAACTTTTGGTGGGTCGGGGCCCTTTTCCCTTCTAAGACCGTGTAGGAACGGAGCAGATGAATCTTTTTATGAGGATACGGCAAGGATAGGCCGAGACTGCGGAGATACCAGGAGAATGAAAGGTGAGCAGATGGTAGACGCTTCAAAGGAACTTTCCTTGCCAAGAAGAAGTGGATAATGACAGCATACCGGCTAACCAAGTACAAAAGTATAATGGGAAATTGAGATTGCGATTGGGGTTTTGTTCCTGTGGGCCCTTCTTTCTCCTCCAATATTCTACCGTAGATATGTCAAAGGAACCTCTTGAGGGATAAGGGTTCAGCTCGGACGGGATATGGCCATTGGAAAGCCCTTCCAGGGGACATGCACGCACATGCAAGGCATGCAATGATTATGGGCTACTTTTTAATAAATCCAAAACTGTATATCCTCCTGGAAACATCCTCATCCATTAGATGCAGCCATTAGAAGGACTGACTGGAGCGTGGAGCCACCATTACAGTTCATATCAACAGTAATTTTCAAGTCTTGATCTCAATTACATTCCCCGCTACGAAAGAAAGTTAACTGTATGGATAGCGCTAAGCGCTTCGTCTTCTGCTTCGGAAGCTGCTGCAGCTGGAATCCCAGAATCCTCCATTTTCAGATCAAGATCGGAAATCTTGGATTCCAAAATAGAAATTCCCCAGCCCTGAACGCGTTAATTAAATAGGTGAAACTCCTTATCGTGAGAATTTTGAGAATCCGTTGGATTGGAACGGAGGTTCATTAAGACCAGAATCGAGCAGGTGGAAATGCCTTTACTAGGAAAAGTAGCCCTCCACTTATTTCCTTAGTCAGAACTCATTGATTTAATTGTGATTCCTCCAGGTGTGGCGGAATGGAACACTTTACGGTTGGGACTTCCGTTCTTGATGAACTCCTGGGAACCTGAGCGGTCGGTCCCAGTGGCCATATTTCACTTTTTGAATTAATATTGCACTGTCCCGGCCGTTCAGTTTCCGCCCAGACACTCTTCCTCGCGCTGACCCTGCCCAGGAAATCCAAGTTCAGGATCCAGAAGGGGAAGCTCTTCCATGAATTGGGAACCGTTCCAACGAAGCAGCCTAAGCCGAAAGAGACACGAGGAACGAATTGGAGCTGAGGAAAATGGATGCCGGGGAATCCCAATCCACTGAAGCAGAGCCCGAAATGCAGTTGTGGAGGGCGGAATTGGTAGCAATTTGCAGTGAGTTTCCGAATTGCATTGCACTGGTCCCGGCCTTCATCCTCTGCATTGCCCAACATACTCCATGTTCACTAAACATTCAAGGGTAACAAGTCCCGGTCCCAGTTGGTTAGTAGTTAATCTCCGAATTGGATTCGTTCACATGAAGAAAGGATCAAGAAAGTAGGGAAAAGGGAGTCTACGGAGAAATTTTTTTTTTGTATTTATAAAGGATTACCTCCTTCTTCGGGAACTGGGAGCTGATTTGCTCAAACTGAAATGCTTCTTTGTGAAACCGTGTGACGTGACTCATCTCATCATGCTTAACCTCAACTAAAAGGAACCGACAACAACGCTCGCTCTTCTTTTGTTTCTGCGTTTAACAGAAGAAGGGTTACGGAGAAGGACAGAACGTATAAAGTTCTTGACATCACCCCCAAGATTTAATCGGTTTTCTGTTCCCATTTTAGCACCTGAAAACTTCACAAGGAGGGAATGAATAAAAAAGATCAACTTAATGGCGAATTGTAGGCACGCATAAAAATTCGCATCCCATTCCCTCGCATCCCCAGCCCATTTACTCTCTGAGGCATAGAGAATTAGCTCTTTCACGGCTACATCTCTCCTCCGCAATGGATCTCATCTCGTCAAAGTGTCTTCCCTAATGGTTCCGTCGTCCGTGATTCGGAAAGGTGCCGGTGGTAGTGGTGGTCGTGGTGCCTTCTTTGCCTTTTCCCAAGATTAATTTCCTTCAAAGTCTTTGTTCATGTAAAAACGGGAGTTGGAAGGAATTAGTTTCGTAATCTTGATTTTGAATCAAAGGGGATCTCTGTTGGGAGAAGAGAAAGAAGGGTTCTCGAAAGTACTTTCTACTACGCTCCTTTCCAATTCCAACCCAACTTGAATTATTCTTCTGAATAGAAAAATCTGGAAGAATAGGAACCTTTCCCAGTGGTCCGATTCTCCACCCAACAACCCGCATCTGCTTCCTTTCTTGTTCAAAATAAAAACGAAAAAAAAGTGATGCAAGTCCCCTTATTCAATTTCCATTTAAGTCCCCCGTCTTTCGGGTTTAAAAGAAAATTCACTTAGGGGGAGCCTCTGTAATGTGAATAACAAAAATCTGTGTAACTGTAAATCAGAAAGCTTCTCACCTAAAGTCTAAACACGAAGCGTGCAATTTCCCATCCACAAATGTTTATTAATTGGTAAACCACAAAAAATAGTAGGTAGTAAACATCCTTATATAGTTAAGTTTTTATAGGATTCTTCATGAAAATAGGATTAAACTTTAAACTTTTTTTTAGAACTTTTTTTTTTGTTTAAACGTTACTCGAGGATGATCACTTTCACGTATTGTACGCAAGGGTTGTCATTTTACACCATTTATAAATCAAAACTATGATTTTAGTTTACACTTTTAAATGGTTAGACATTTACTTTTTAATTTAAGGTTATGCTAAAAGCAATTTTGGAAAGGAGTGTAAAATTAAAATTCGAACCCAATTATTAATAAACTTAACCCACAAAGAGCTCTCATCTCAAATAACACTTTTTCTGGAATTATTAGCAAAAAGAGAGTGAAGATTATTAGTGTCGCGAATTCGTAACGTAAACGTAAAGGGGAATCCGTTAATTTGATTACTAATTGGAAGGGGAAGATGGGGAACAGTTTGAAGCTTTTCCTTTAAAAAATTTCCTACGAGTTCGCCTATGTATGATTATATATTAAGTGTTTGGAATTGGCATTTAATTTTCATTTGGAAATTAAATTCCATATTTTTGAATTCTGATTTGTGAGCTCTTACAGCGAATTTTGATATCAATTTTGATTGCCCCGCTTGTGTATCTGCCAGGATGTTGGTGGCCCGTCCGTCATCACTCGACGCACTACTAATCCTCATCCTCGTCTTCTCCAGATTCGGATTCTGCAAGCATAAAAACAACAAACATAATACGTGTAATCTTTTGTATCCGCGTTTCTCTAAACCCATCCACCTTCTTAGACCTTCCGAAGGGAAGGAAGGAAGCAAGTTGACAAATCAGTTTAATTATGCTAATAAAATTTTACAACGTACCCTCTTCAGCATTTTGTAACCATTCGATGAATTTCTTCATTTGCTCCAAAAAGACGCTCTTTCCCTTTGACGAGTGAGACTCCTTGTACCACTTCATGATGATTTCCTCAGAAACCACATCGGCTATAGAAAAATAGACAAAGAGGAATACAGAATTTATAAATTTTAACCTTCCTCTTCTCATCCTCATCCTCTCTGACATTCATCATGTTCAACTAATAATAATAATTCAGGTTTGACTTACTTTTATAGAGAAGAAGAACAATCTTTTGGAACACCTTCATGAAATTCATATTATCGTAACAAAAGTCCTGGATACGAAGCATGAGTGTCATTTCAGACTTTGGAGTGGTACAAAATGCTCCCAGGAGTGACGTGTAGTTCTGTGACAAAACCAAGGAAGAGGAAAATCGTGATGCCTTGCTCAGATAAATCCATCAATGTCAATCAAACGGATCTCCGACAGTTTCTTTGAAATTCAGATTATAATTGTAATGCAAAAATGTACCTTTAAATGTTTCAGTGCCTGTTCCGCTACGAGCTCTTCCTTTTTGTTCCAATCAACTGCTCCCATCAAAGTAGTCCAGACCTGCCAGAAAATGGTTACACAATGTCAATATAAGTCCTAACTTTTCGAATTACATATTACCTAAATGTTTCCAGAATTTTTACTTACAATGGCGACCACTTCGTGCTCAATCAAGTTATACTTGAGCGAAAAATCCTTCACTTCTGCGATAATGTCCTTGACAGATTTATTCTCAGCGAATGCGTCAGCCACGTACTTTTGCAAATCCTTCTTAACTTCTTGGTTTGCCTGGGGTGGAGGAAAGGAATACGCAGTTCGTCAATTAAAACGTATATGGTAGAGTCCCTCTAGTCGAGACTGTAGAGACAACTGCAGTTAAAATGAGAAACTTGTAACACACCTGAGACTTCTGCAATTTAATAATTTCAGCAAGCCCCCTCTCTTCAAATGCACCTTGGAAAATTTCCGGCGTACGCCGGTTCAGTGGGAAGAATTCCATCAGTCGAGTCTCCACCCCGGTTCTCTTGAGAGCCGTGACCAAATTTGACATTCCCTTCTCTTGCTTCCAGACAGTAAACACTTCGAGGATAAAATCAAGTGCTAAATTATCTTTAACTAAATGCTCCTGAAATGAATAAAAAAATCATTCTCATAAGTTTAGGGCTCGTGCTGAGGCTTACTAGGGATTGTTTCCGATTCGGAATGAAGCCGAGAACTCACCACAGCGATAACAGAGAGGACGGAAGCTGAGAGAGAACCATTGCAGAACCAAAGTCCTGACATGCGTGCCAATTTCATTCGTTCTTCTTCACTGAAACGCTTCATATAAGTGTAGACCTTTCGCATCTCTTCCTCCATCATCTTTTCCAAGTACTTGTATCGACGCATTAGCTTGAAGAATACCTTCAATTGTTAAAAATAAAGACTAGTAAATTGAAATGATAAATTATGGAATTGATCTGGTCGATTGATTGATTGATTGATTTTCTCTTAAAAACTCAAAGCAGTCAAAGCTCGAAATACTCACCTGCTCATATCCCTTGAGAGCCTCCATAGTATTCTCCGAAGCAAAAACGCAGGCTGGAGCAAGTTTTCCTCCATCCCCTGGCGTTACCCCGGACGGGCCGAGGATCCCACCAGCAATTAGAATGTCGAATAGTGTCTCGCCGTATCTTCGGTAGTCTAGTTTGGAACCAGCTACATCCAGATACTTGGTGACAGCTTCAAGATCAGTTCCAGCCTCGATTAAGCCCGTAAGAAGCGAATCACGGAATCCAGTTGAGTCGAATTTCTCCTTTTCATCTGCAATTTAGATATTAGAAAGACAAGTTTGTGAAATGTCGCTTCCTTGACCTGATTTTGCTGAGCTTAACAGGATGACAATAACAGAAGCTGTGCACAACCAGCAACGGAAAGCAGATGAACTAGTTTGAACCGGATTTGGCTTAATTTAATACGACCTAATCTAACATTATATTAATTAAGTTGAGTACACTTACCCCTTTTGCGAGTTTTAATTCGCTGTCCAGACAAGACGGGTTTTTCGGTTTTTTGACTCATACAACAAGCCGGGTACTTCAACCGGAAGTAAAATATAACCGAAAAAGTAAAGAACCTAAAGAAGAGCAATAGAAATCAGAGAGAATAGAATGATACTAATCAATTCCCTCGCGACGGCAAAGCAAAGACAAAAGACAGAGGAAGGGATGAGTGAGTCGTGAGTACAAGAGTCAGACGAGTCATGCACCTCGAGCGAAAAAAGAATTACAATCACCAAATTCCGAGTCGAGCGCCACCCGATCGAATTGTGAAAATTAAAGTAAAATGAGTCAGAGGCAACCAGTAAATTTTTTAGGTTTAAAATCTGAAAATTCAGTTCTGAATCAAATATGCATCTACCGTGAAAATTGTAAAGTTCTTTTTTCTATTTAATGTTACTTTTATTTCAATTTTCGAGTTCAAAGTTCAAAGGATCAGCATCGCCATTCAACGGGGAAACGCGACGAGCATCCTAGCGACAATCCCGAAATCAGCAAGGCTAGGGAAAATCCACTACATCACCCCCCTCGACATCTAAATAATAAACTATTCTACTTTAGTCTAAAATCCCTGAAAAGGGATCCTTACTATAAGTGTCATAGGATCTAAATAATAAAGCGAATTTTGTAAATAAAATTTTCGAGAAAATTTTGGAAAATACTTTTTTTAAAGAATGGTCGCAAAGGAACCTAAATGTCATGATTCGTGGAGATCCGTCGCAATCCAGAAATTTTTTTACCAGTTCCTAGTAACGTACTAACTTTGTGCTGCATATTTGAACCAATTACGAATTGGGTTGTCATTCGAGCTCTTGCAATGAACTGCTAATTTTTTTACCTGAAAACGGTTAACAATTGATTCCCCTTAAACTGGACGGGATTAAATAACAAGTGACGGATGACTGAATCAATCAATGAATCAAAAGTTATTCGATCGCGGAATTCTGAACTTTCCGCGATGAAGATATTCGCGGCAGGATTTGTCGTCGTTTGCATTGTTTAGGATAGTAACGTGTGGCGCAGACCTCGCATTCAAAACAAGTCGGAGGAAAGGTTGAGTGCTTCCTCTGCATTGCATTGCTCCACCCACCTCCACCGACCGAAGCAAACAACCACCAAAACAAAAACCAACCAAACCCAAACAACCAAAGC
>Ga0194135_10000994_pt1 | contig 16568 bp, 19 predicted proteins | sample LitLau_LLRF_2013_FD_134024 | JGI IMG/M metagenome (GOLD analysis project Ga0194135, IMG submission 134024) | Freshwater sediment microbial communities in response to fracking from North America - Little Laurel Run_MetaG_LLRF_2013 (version 2) | ecosystem: Environmental > Aquatic > Freshwater >...
GAATGATTATAGGTACCAGAACATTGGTCAGTAATACCGTAATCAGACTGATCCCGTCAATTCCCGCATGGAAACTGATTCCGAGAGCCTGTATCCAGGGTAAATTAACGGCAAATTGCGTACTCGCATCCGGGATAAACTGGCCAGCCATAACAGCAGTTAAAGCTAGTGAAGCCACCGCAAAAGCAAGAGCCACATTTTTTGCAGCATTGCCGCTGAATGCTGTAACCAGAGCACCAACTACTGGCAGAAATATAAGAAGTATTAAAAGTTGTTCCATTATCTTTTTTTGGACGATCTTTTATAGAGATAAATAAGTATACAATAACAACGAGATGATTCCGGCCACCATCATAAAAATATAGAAACCGACATTACCCGATTGCAGTAATCTGACACCTTTACTTGTTTCTGATGTGCCCCAGCCTAAACCGTTGACAATACCATCAATAATCTTTTTATCAAATACCTTGTAAAAGAATACCGAAATAGCATCCAGAGGTTTTCTGATAACAGTATCATAAATCTCGTCGATATAGAACTTATGATAAGATAGTTTAGCCAATGCTGAACGCTCGCCTTCATCTGCTACCGGAATATGACTCTGTTTAACATATTTGTTATAAGCGAATGCGATAGAGATTAATACACCAACAACTGAAACAGCCATTAAGATATATTCCGTAGCGTGATCAGGGGCTTCCCCATGATGCTGGATAACCGGAGCCAGCCAATGTGACAACCAGTGATTTCCTCCCAGTGATTCTGGAATACCAATCGCACCACCAATAGCTGAAAGCACAGCCAGTACAATTAGTGGGATAGTCATACTTTTTGGAGACTCATGTATTTTTTCTTCAGCATGATGTGTTCCCCTGTATTTACCAAAGAAAGTAAGAAACAACATTCTGAACATGTAAAAAGCTGTTAAGAAGGCAGTAAATACCCCGATTGCCCACATGACTTTATTGTATTCATAAACATGAGACAGAATCTCATCTTTAGAGAAGAAACCAGAAAACGGAGGTAAACCCGAAATAGCTATAGTACCAATCAGCATAGTCAGGAAGGTAACCGGTAGTTTTTTACGCAAACCACCCATGTGTCTCATATCCTGCTCATGGTGCATCGCGTGGATTACTGATCCTGCGCATAAGAACAACAATGCTTTAAAGAAAGCATGCGTAATCACGTGGAAGAACGATCCATTATAAGCACCTACACCTAAGCCCAGGAACATATATCCCAATTGAGATACAGTTGAATAAGCCAGTACCTTTTTAATATCCGTTTGTGTCAGCGCGATCAATGCACCCAGAACTGCTGTTGCCAGACCGACAATTGCAATCAGGTGTTGTACAACCGGCGCCAGGTCAAATAATACGTTTGAACGAGCGATCATATAAATACCAGCTGTTACCATGGTTGCAGCATGTATCAGTGCAGAAACCGGTGTCGGACCTGCCATCGCATCAGGTAACCAGGTAAACAATGGGATCTGTGCAGATTTACCGCAGGCACCCACAAATAATAATAAAGCGATTAAGGCAATTGTAGAATCCCCTGGAAGCAGATTAGCAGCCTGAGGGAATATTTTAGCAAATTCTACGCTACCAAAAGTAGTAAAGATCAGGAAAACAGCGATCAGGAACCCAAGATCACCAATACGGTTCATCACAAAGGCTTTCTTCGCAGCAGTAGCATAACTGCTGTTGGTATACCAGAAGCCGATCAGCAGGTAAGAGCATAAACCAACGCCCTCCCATCCGATAAACATGACAATATAGTTTGAACCTAAAACCAGTAATAACATGAAAAAGATAAACAGGTTCAGGTAACTGAAGAACTTTCCGAATCCTTCATCATCGTGCATATAACCAATAGAATAAACATGGATCAGGAATCCGATACCCGTAATGATTAATAACATAATTGAACTCAGTGGATCTACCAGGAAGGACAAAGGAATTTTTAATGATCCCGCACTGATCCAGTCAAACAAAAAGATCTCATGAGATTTTACAGTATCATTGCCTAAGGCTAAAAATATGCCTATACTAATCACGAAAGAGATCAATATCACGCTACTCCCAATAAAACCGATCAGGTTTTTGGATAATGTATTTCTCCCAAGACCGTTGATGATGAAGCCTAAAAGAGGAATTAACGGAACCAGCCAAACTAAATTTATCATTTTATAATTTATTCTTAATAATTACCACTTAAGGCGATTCAATACATTAATATCTGTCGACTGCGTATTTCTGTAAACCATTACAATAATACTTAAGCCAACTGCTACTTCGGCCGCTGCCAGTGCCATGATGAAAAATACAAATACCTGCCCCGAAGGATCATTGCTATGTACAGAGAAAGCAGTAAGTAATAAATTAACAGCATTCAGCATCAATTCTACCGACATAAAAATGACGATAGCATTTCTGCGGGTAAGTACACCGATTACGCCAATGGTGAAAATAATGGCACTTAACCAGATATAATGATTAAGCGGTACACCTTGTAAGGTTTGAGTCATAGTTCCCATTATACTTTTTCTTTTTTAGTTAATAATACGGCACCCACCATCGCTGTCAGTAATAAAATTGAAGACAATTCGAAAGGCAGCATAAACGGACCGAATAATTCTTTACCCAGGTTTTTAACCAGGCCTAAGTTTGGATTCTGTAATACCAGTGGATCTGAAACAGCTGTAGCCTTTAAAGAGCCGATTAATGTCACCACCAGACAACATCCGGCAACAACACCGACTACTTTCAGTAATCCTGATTTTAGAGGTTCATTCTCTTTATTGAGATTGAGCAGCATCAGAACAAACAGGAACAGAACCATGATTGCCCCCATATAAACTATAAAGTTTACCACGGCAAGGAACTGCGCGTTAAGCAAAATGTAATGGACAGTGAACGTAAAGAATGTTACGATCAGATAAAGTACACTATGCACCGGGTTCTTCGCGAAAATCACCATCAGTGAAAAGAAAATACTTAAAAAAGCGACCAAATAGAATACTGATGTACCCATTTATTATTTTTGTTTTAAAGCCGGGTAAACGGCAAATGTATAAACTGTTTATATCAAGAAGCAATTCATGCTTCAATTTCATTATTTCTTTTCTAAAGGCTGTTCTACCAGTTTGTCTTTACCGTAGATAAAATCCTTACGCAGATAGTCTGAAGGAACAATTGGTCCGTCAAGGTAAATCGCCTCTTTCGGACAAGCTTCTTCACATAAACCACAGAAAATACAGCGCAGCATATTGATTTCATATACAGCAGCATATTTCTCTTCCCTATACAGATCCTTTTCCTCCGGTTTACGTTCCGCTGCAATCATCGTAATCGCTTCGGCCGGGCATGATAAAGCACATAACCCACAGGCAGTACAGCGTTCTTTCCCATCTTCATCTCTTTTCAGGGAATGCATCCCCCTCCAGTTGATGGACATCTCACGCTGAACTTCAGGATACCTGATTGTTGCCTCCTTCTTAAAAAAGTGACTTATCGTAATCTTCAGTCCTTTTCCTATTGCCGGCAGATACATGCGCTCGGCAAAGTTAAGTGGCTTTTGTACTAATATTTTCTTCTTACTGGTTAATGGTTCCATTAAACCTCCTTTTATATTCCGCAGAGCGGATAGTTAAAACTTTTCTACTATTGCAATCACAATACCTGTGATAATGACATTCGCTATGGCCAGTGGAATCAATATTTTCCATCCTAAATGCATCAGCTGATCATAACGGAAACGCGGGATTGTCCATCTTACCCACATAAAGAAAAATATGAATGCGAATATTTTCAAAAACAATACTGCTGTACCAATCAGCGGTGCAATAGTTGGTCCCGTAACCTGAAGCACCCAGTCCATACCTGGATAATTATAGCCTCCGAAGTATAATGTTGCCATAACTGCCGAAGACACAAACATGTTGATATACTCAGCAAACAGGTAAAATCCTAATTTCATAGAAGAATACTCTGTATGGTACCCACCGATCAGCTCAGTTTCACATTCCGGTAAATCGAAAGGTGCCCTGTTGGTTTCAGCAAAAGCACAAATGATAAACAACAGGAACCCTAATGGCTGATAAAGCACATTCCAGTTCCCTCCATGCTGCATTTCTACAATTTCCTTAAGACTCATCGTATTGGTCACCAATAATAAGGCGATAATAGAAAGTCCCATTGCTACCTCATAACTGATATTCTGCGAAGCTGCACGAATAGCACTTAAAAGGGAATAATTGTTATTCGATGCCCATCCTCCGATCATTACACCGTATACACTCAGGGAAACTACACCAAAAATGTATAGAACACCCACGTTGATATCAGTAACCTGTAAAGGGATAATTTTACCACCTATGGTAATCGGGCTTCCCCAGGGAATAACCGCAGTTCCTATACAGGCAGTCAGCATCGCCAGACCAGGTCCGACCATAAACAGCCATTTATTAGAATGGGTTGGGATAATTTCTTCCTTCATGAACATTTTCAGTCCGTCAGCCAATGGCTGCAGAATTCCGAAAGGACCCGCACGGTCCGGTCCAAGCCTGTCCTGTAAAAAAGCGGCAACTTTTCTTTCCGCATATGTAGAATACATAGCGATAACTAAACTTATACCAAAAATGATAGCGACCAGTATAAATTTTTCTATGACGAATGTGATATCCATTAGAATTTAGCGGTTTTTTCCAGTTCAACTTTATTTGCTTCCTGCAAGCGAAGATCTTCCTGAATGACAGGTAAAGGTATCATTGTTTCATAATGATTAGCAGAGATTACGGAAGTATCGCTGATATGCGTAGGATGTTCAATAGTCCAGTCTGCTGTTTTCTTTTTATCAAAACGACAGGTATTACAGATAAACTCTTCCACTTCACCATAGATATCCTTACGGGCAGTTACCCTTAAAACATCTTCTCCTTTATACCATAAAGTAACCTTACCACTACAGGTCGGGCAATCTCTATGGGCATCCACCGGTTTGGTAAACCAAACCCTGTTTTTAAAACGGAAAGTTTTGTCAGTCAAAGCTCCAACCGGACATACATCGATCACATTTCCGGAGAAATCATTATCTACAGCAGTCTGAATATAAGTTGAAATTTCAGAGTGATCACCCCTGTTTAAGATCCCGTGGACACGTTTATTGGTAATCTGATCAGCAGTAAATACACAACGGTAGCATAAAATGCAACGGTTCATATGTAACTGGATCTTATCACCTATATCAATACGCTCGAAAGTACGGCGTTCAAACTCATAACGTGTTTTTTGTAAACCGTGCTCATAACCCAGATTCTGCAGATCGCATTCTCCTGCCTGATCACATACCGGACAATCCAGCGGGTGGTTAATCAGCAACATTTCTACCACACCACTTCTGGCTTCAATTACTTCGGGAGAAGTAATATTCTGTACTTCCATTCCATCCATTACTGTGGTACGGCAGGAAGCAACCAGTTTAGGCATTGGTCTTGGATCTTTTTCTGACCCTTTGCTTACTTTTACAATACAAGTACGGCATTTACCTCCGCTACCTTCTAATTTAGAATAATAGCACATTGCAGGAGGTACAATGTCCCCTCCGATTTGCCTTGCAGCATTCAGAATCGTTGTACCGGGCGCTACTTCAACGGTTATTCCGTCTATGGTTACCTTAACTTTTTCACTCATTGTTAAAGATATTCTTTCATCGTTGCTGTATTTCCTGAGAAACACAGGTCAGATCGTTAATTTTCCTGTTTTACTTCTGCTTTAGCAATTGGTTCCGCATAATTAGCGAGACCATAATTGGTCTGAAGACTCTTCAAAGGCTCTCTGACATGCCACTCAAATTCATCTCTGAAATGCCTGATTGCACTTGCTACAGGCCATGCAGCAGCATCCCCTAAAGGACAAATTGTATTTCCTTCAATTTTTTTAGATACATCAACCAGCAGATCAATATCACTCATCTTTCCGTGACCATGTTCCAGTCTGTGCAAGACTTTCTCCATCCATCCTGTACCTTCACGGCAAGGAGAACACTGACCACAGCTCTCATGATGATAAAAACGGCTGAAATTCCAGGTATTTCTTACGATACACTGATCTTCATCAAAAGCAATAAAACCACCTGACCCAAGCATTGTACCTGTAGCGAAACCACCTTCAGAAAGAGATTCATAACTCATTAAACGAGGTTCACCATTTGCTAATTTAAGCGTCAGGTTAGCTGGTAATACCGGTACAGAAGAACCTCCGGCTACAGTAGCCTTTAAACGTTTTCCATTGGCAATACCACCACAATATTCATCAGAATAGATAAACTCTTCTACAGGAAGTCCTAATTCTATCTCATATACACCTGGTCTGACCAGGTTACCTGAGGCAGAAATTAATTTCGTTCCGGTACTTCTTCCGATACCGATTTTCATATATTCATCACCGCCGTCATTAATGATAGGCACAACAGCGGCGATAGATTCTACATTATTTACTACCGTAGGGCAGCCATAAAGACCAGCTATAGCCGGAAATGGAGGTTTAATCCTTGGATTACCCCTTTTGCCTTCCAGAGATTCTAACAGTGCAGTTTCTTCTCCGCAGATATAAGCTCCGCCACCCGGCTGAACATATAACTCCAGATCATAACCTGACCCTAAGATATTTTTCCCTAAAAATCCTGCATTCTTTGCTTCAGCGATTGCCTTTTCCAGAATTCTGATCTGAGGCATCATTTCACCTCTCACATAGATGTAAGATGTTTTGGCACCTAATGCATAACTGGATACGATCATCCCCTCAATTAAAGCATGAGGAATGTGAGTCATCAGATAGCGGTCCTTGAAAGTCCCGGGCTCTGATTCATCAGCATTACATACCAGGTAACGCGCTACACCTTCCGGTTTTGCCAGAAAGCTCCACTTCATTCCTGTAGGGAAACCTGCACCACCACGTCCGCGTAAGCCAGACTTCTTAACTTCCTCAACCACTTCATCAGGGGTAAGGGTTTTCAAAGCTTTCTCCACAGCACGATAACCACCTTTCTGGCGGTAAACATCAAGAGTATTGATGCCTGGTACGTTTATATGTTCTAATAAGAGTTTACGGGCCATTATTTTTTGCGTAATTCTTCTATCAATGTGTCTAACTTCTGATTGTCGAGGTTCTCATAAAAGGTGTATTCAGGACCTATCTGCAGAACCGGGCCGTAACCACAGGCTGCAAGGCATTCCACACCTCTCCAGCTAAATAAACCATCAGCTGTTACTTCACCCTCTTTTACCCCAAGCGATTTTTCCATATGCTCCATCAGTTTTTCAGCACCCACCAGACAGCAAGGTCCGGTGCGGCAAACTTCCAGCACATATTTTCCTTTCGGCTCCAGGAAGTACATACTGTAAAAAGAGGCCACCTCGTAAACTTCAATAGGCTCAATTTTCAGATATGCTGCTACTTTATCCATAGCAGTTGCACTTAACCAGCCTAATTCAGCCTGAACTTCGTGAAGTATAGGCAATAAGGCAGATTTCTGTTTTCCCTCAGGATATCTACTTGAAATTTCATCACACTTTGCCATTAAAGCTGATGAAAATTCTACAGGTTGTTGTTCTTCTACTTTAAGCATCTAATTCTCCGGCAATAATGTTCATACTACTCATGTTGATAATAGCATCAGATAATAACATTCCCTCGCTCATCTTCGCATACATGGAATAATTGATAAAACTAGGTCTTCTGAAATGCAGACGGTAAGGTGTTCTTCCGCCATCGTTGATCAGGTAAAAACCAAGTTCACCATTTCCACCTTCAACAGCATGATAAACCTCTGCTTTCGGGGCATCGATTTCTCCCATTACAATTTTGAAATGGTAGATCAGTGCTTCCATATTGTTATAGACTTCCTCTTTAGCTGGCAGATAAAAATCTGGTACATCCGCATGAAAAACTCCTGCAGGCTCACCTTTGAGTTTTTCCATTGCCTGTTCAATCAGACTTACACTTTGCCACATTTCTTCATTACGAACCAGGTAACGATCGTAAATATCGCCACTTGTACCTACCGGAACTTCGAAATCAAACTCATCATAAGAACAATAAGGTTCACTTACACGTACATCGTAGTCTACACCAGTAGCACGCAACAAAGGGCCGCTCCAGCTGTAGTCCAGTGCCTGTTCCGGTGTAACACAAGCCACACCTGCCGTACGGTCAATAAAGATCCGGTTACGGTTAAGCAAACTTTCAAATTCTCTTAAAGCAACAGGGAATTCTTTCAGGAATTTATTGATTTTGGCGAAGGCGATATCATTGAAATCTCTTTCAAAACCACCGATCCGGCCAATATTTGTCGTTAAACGTGCACCACAGATCTCTTCATAAATTTCATAGATATGCTCTCTGAACTGGAAAAGATATAAAAATGTGGTTGTCGCACCCGTATCCTGGGCGATAATTGTATTACAGATAATGTGATCTGATATACGCGCCAGCTCCATGACAATTATCCTCAGATAATCCACACGTTTAGGTACTGTTATATTCAGCAGTTTTTCAACCGTCATATGCCAGCCCATATTGTTTATAGGCGAAGAACAGTAGTTTAATCTGTCAGTCAGTGGCGTAATCTGATAAAAAGGTCTGTGCTCAGCAATTTTTTCAAAAGCGCGGTGGATATACCCAATGGTAGAAACTCCGCTTACAATACGCTCTCCGTCTAACTGGAGTATGTTTTGAAAAACGCCGTGTGTTGCAGGGTGCGTAGGGCCTAAGTTTAAGGTTACCAGTTCACTCTGAGGATCGTTGTCTGTATATACCGGTTGATTGTGATTCATGTTCTTATCTACCAAAGTATTCGTCTTTTTTATCAACTCTGTTCGGATCTTCCAAAGGATACTGTTTTAACATCGGATGCACGTTCAGTTCATCCATGTTCAGAATTCTTTTCAGATTCGGGTGACCTTCGAATTTTACACCGAAAAAGTCATATGTTTCTCTCTCCATCCAGTTTGCCCCATTCCAAAGCACAGTTGCCGTCGGAATAGAAGGCGTATGCTCATGAATGAACACTTTAACCCTGATCCTTAGCTTGCTTACCATATTGTGCAAATGGTAAACTACCGCGATATGATTAGTCTCCGGATAATGGACAGCTGTGATATCAGTCAGGAAAGAAAAAGCAGCACCTTCAGTTTCTTTAAGAAACCTCAGCACATCCGTAATAACGTCTTTTGTGGTCTCTACAGTAAGCAAACCATAGGGTTCACTCACACCGTTTACTTTAGCGCCGAAACGGTCAGCCAACAGCTGTATTACACTACTATTATTAACCTCTGCCATTATTCAATTCCGTATGAAGCCAACATTTGTTTATACTGATCAGAATGTCTTCTTCTGCCAGATTCATTTTTCACTAATTCCTGAATTTTACCAAAGCCGTCTAAAATCGCTTCAGGTCTTGGCGGACAACCAGGAACATAAACATCGACAGGAATAATCTCATCGATACCCTGTAAAACTGAATAAGTGTCAAAAATACCACCACTTGATGCACATGCACCTACAGCCATCACCCAGCGGGGCTCGGCCATCTGCAGGTACACCTGTTTTAAAACAGGGCTCATTTTTTTAGCTATGGTACCCATAACCATTAATAAATCAGCCTGACGGGGTGAGAAACTTAAACGTTCAGATCCAAAACGACCGAAATCGTAATGCGAGCCCATGGTCGCCATGAATTCAATTCCACAGCATGAGGTTGCAAATGGCAAAGGCCATAATGAATGGGAACGGGCTAAACCAATAACCTTGTCTAAAGAAGTAGCGAAAAAGCCAGATCCTTCAATGCCTGGAGGCGCGTCTACTATATTGATGTCACTCATATCATAAAACAAAAAAGGCTCATTCTAATACAGAATGAACCACAAATCTACAATATTTAGAGGCAAATAGGTCTAGTCTATCTCGATTTAGAACCGATCTAAATAGACTAATTCCAATCCAGTGCTCTCTTCTTCAGAATGTATATAAAGCCTAATAACAGTGTGCCCATAAAGACAAACATTTCGATCAGACCTGACCATCCAAGTTCTCTGAAATTCACAGCCCATGGATACATAAAGATAACCTCCACATCAAACAGTACAAACAGGATGGCTACCAGGAAATACTTGATAGAGAAAGGCTGACGCGCATTACCAACAACCTTAATCCCCGCTTCAAAAGTGGACAACTTATCATTTGTCTTACGTGCAGGACCTAAAAAGTGAGTTGCAAACAACGTTACAACCACAAATCCCAGGGCAACAATAATCTGAAAAATAATAGGTAAGAAATCTGAAGGCAAACTTTGGGTTTCCATATAATCTTAATTAGGCTACAAAAGTAAAAGAAAAAAGGGGAAAACAAACAAACCAGCTTTAAAAACTAACAGATAACCCGCTAAAACAGGAGGTTACTAAACTAGGAAAGCCCTTTCCAAACAAATTAAGTTCGAAAAGGGCTCTCCCTATTTTATAGGGTTGAAAACTATTTCTTCTTAGAAGGAGCCTTCGCTGCCGGCGCTGCTAATTGTTTTATTCCTGTTAGTGCATTCGCATTTGTTGGATCAATAGCCAATGCTTTATTGAACATGTCCGTTGCTTTTGCTTTATCAGTAGGTGAATAAAAGAATCCTAAGTTAGTATAAGCTTCAATTAGGTTTTTCTTTTCAGCTTCCGAAGCGCCTAGTTCTGGTTTCTTAACAGTTACCAGATCTAAATATTGCTCATAAAAAGGAGCTCTCAGCCCTTTAGGATTAGCTTGATCATCCATAAAACCTGCTACACGACCTCTCATGATATAAGCCAAAGTAAATTCAGGTGCTATTTTATTCAAGTGAGCAAAAGCAGAATCAGCCTCAACTAAAATAGTTTTACTTGGATTCTTTTTAGCTCTGTCCTTATTTGCATAATCAAAGTAGTTAGAAGACCCCAGATAGTAATAGTTGGTCAATGAACCTTTACCATTTGGATTAGCTTTGATGGCATCTTTATAAATTGCTGCTGCCTCTGCAAACTTTTTGCTATTGTAATAAGCCTTTCCTACATCCTCTAAAGCATCAGCATAGGTTGAATCTTTAACGATTGCTTTTTTGATACTGATCAAAGCTAAACTGTCCTGACCTGCAGTTAACTGAGCTTTACCTAAATAAAGGTAATCGGCAGCGATTAAACGAGACTGATCCGGAGTTTTAGCGAAGAAATCAGTTAATAATTTTAAGCTCTCAGGATTTTTATTTTCAGCTGCTGAATAAGCCTGAAGACGGTTGATTACTACGCTTTTTTGATTGTTTGGATATAAACGTGCGATATCAGCTGTTTCAGCCTCCAGACCTTTAAAGTCTTTTGCATAAAACAAGAATTGCGCATAACGTAATCTTGTATCAAAAGATTTGTCTGTTAAATCCATGTATTTTTTATAGTTCTCTAAAGCCTGTTTAGATTTTTCTGCGTAGTGTGCAGGCTCAAAATTAGCCCATTGCATGTATAACTCAGCAATTTCGCGGTAAGCAGGACCATAATTAGGATCTGCTGTAATTACATCCTTCAATTGAGTTTCAGATTCAGGAAATGCTCTTGATTCTTTATACATTCTACCGATCTGAACTTTAGCTCTTAGCAAGCCTTCGTTGATATTCAGTGCACGCATGTAGTTTTGTAAAGCCTCAGAATTCTTTTTCTGAGCCGCATATAAATCACCTAAAGCTAAAAATGTTTCAGGGTCCTTATCAGCTGCATCCACTTCGTCTGCTTTTGTTAGGTTAGTTAAAGCAGTAGCAAAATCAGGTTTTTCCTGAGCCAGGTAAGCTTTTCCGATGTATAAATACGGCGTGTGATCTTTTTTAGAAGCTAACGAAATCGCTTTGTCAAAATTTGCTTTTGCAGATGCTGCGTTATTAGAAGCAAGATCTGCCTGTCCTAATCCAACATAGTTTAACGCATATTTAGGATCAGCAGCTATTCCTTTGTTAAAAACCGCTTTGGCCGAATCTACATACTCGTTATGCAGATATACATCACCTAAGTTAAAGTAATTCTCCCCTTTACCCGCCTGAGAACTTACCAGTGATTTCAGCATAGAAGTAGCCTTAGCGTACTGCTCAGCATCAATCGCTTTTTTTGCATCATTCAAGTTTTGAGCAAAAGAGGCAGAACCCATCACTACTAAACCTAAACTTAAGGTTATTGCTTTCTTTGTCATTTTCATTAGTTTTTATTGTTTTTTCTTAGTATTTACTGTTTGCTTTTATATTCAAGCTGCCTTCGGCGGTTTTAATTGCTATAAAACTTGCCTACCCGCAAGCCTGTCTGGTTCATTATTTATAAAGCTAAATTGTTTTTAGTTGAATTTCCTGGCCAAGACCAGACAAGGCTCAATATAATACTAATTTTTAGTTTTTATATTAATCTCCCTTGGATTCATCTTATTCGGTCCCAATCCAGATTTCAACACGATCAATTGGCCACGCTGGCCTGTTAACCACGTTGCAAAACCCGTGCCTAAACCATTTTTACCTTCAGCATTAATAATATATATGTTCCTTAAAAAAGGATATATACCATCAATTAAATTCTTTTGAACGGGTTTATAAAACGCATCATCTCCCTTTTTCCCCTTGGTGTTCTTCACGCCCATTACTTTGACCTGAGCAATAAAATCTGACTGGTCCCTCTTATTTTTCAATAGCCAGTTGACACCAACAACCCCAATATAGTTCTTATGTTCTGCAACGTATTTTATGACATCATTATTGTTACTCAGCGTATAAATACCTGATTTAGGTAATTCTTTAACCTGAGCGAGGTCTTTAAAATAACGGAGTGTACTTGAATAAGCATTGTCGAAAACCAATTGTTTTCCGGAAGTTGAAGTCCCTTTTAAGATAGAAACCACTTCATCAGCTGTAATTGTTGAATCGGGGTTATCATTCCCTGTAATCAGGGCAATGCCGTCGATAGCAAATCTCGAAGTAAACACCGGTATACTTCTTTTGGTATACGCTTTTTCCTCATCAGGCCTAAGCATTCTGGACAAAATCATTACCCTTACACTGTCATTTAAAAAAGTAGGCATGATCTTATTCTCATTACCCTGTACCAGATCAAATGTTGCATCCGGATAATCCAGCTTAAATACCTCAATCTGATCCTGAAGAACGGAAGAGAAGCTTTCATCAACAAGCATTTTCACTTTGCCTGAAGTGCGCGTTTCTGCCCCATCATTATCTTTAGGTTTGTGTTTACACGCAATAAATAAAAATAATGGCAGGATAAAAAATAGCTTCTTCATGTTAATTGTCTTTTTGATTAATTAAACGGAAAAATCTGATGACCGCATACACAATCAGTAACAGTCCAAATAAGATGCGGTAAGTAGGTTGAATTTCGAATGGAATATCTTTCCAGAAGATCAGGGCTGCTCCAAGTACCAGATACATGGTAAACATGACTAGCCCTAAAATGAACAGAAATCGCTGTTGAGGCGATTTCTGTTTAAATGTATTGAAGTCAAACATTCTAATAAATTATAGTAATTAGTTAGATAAAGTAAAACTGATCGGGATGTTATACTTAACACGAACAGGTTTACCATTCTGGATACCAGGAGTCCATTTTGGACTTGCCTTTAATACCCTGATGGCCTCTTCATCCGTACCACCACCTAATTTACGCTCAACTTTAATATCAGTCAGACGACCATCTTTCTCAACTACGAAAGAAAGGAACACCTTACCCTGAATATTATTTTCCTGAGCCATAGGAGGATATCTTACCGCTTTGTGCAGATAAGCATAAAACTTATCCATACCACCAGGGAAACCTGGCTGAGTCTCAATACTCACAAAGTCATAAACTTTAGTATCTTCCACTACTGCGGCCTGTTTAGGACCTTCTCCTACCGGACCAACGACAACGATGTCTGCTCCCGGATCACCTTCAATTGTTTTCTGACCTGGGTCAGCTGCTTTTAACTGCTCAATCTGAGGAGGATCTTCATCACGTACCTGGTTATCCGGTTTTACAATCGGAGGAGGAAACTTAATTTGATCCGTTTTTGGTGGCGGTGGCTCTACCGGAGGCGGAGGAGGTGTTTTTGGATCCACCGGAGGCGGAGGTGCAACAGTAACTTCTACCTGTTTCACAATTTCCTCTTCAGGAAGTGAACCTTTGATCAAGCTAACGATCTTAGGCAAAAGAAACAGAAATATAAAGGCTGCCGATGCAAAAAGTAGTGCCCTGCTTGTATTCGCTCCATTACGTTTACGCAACTCGTAAGCTCCGTATTCTTTGTTCTTTTTAGCGAAAACAACATCAAGCCATTCCTTATTGAATAAATCTATTTTAGATCCGAACATTGCTTGTTATTTAAAATGTTAATAATATTATAAAAGTTTTTGTTGCTTCAGGAATGTTATTTCAGCATCCGTGATGTTTACGTCGTCAATTGCAGGAGCCGATTTGATTCCGGTAATTGCCAGTTCATCCATGATATCAACGAAATTTTTATAAGTAGCACCCGAAGTTGGCTTAATCACCATAACGATTGATTTGCCACTCGCTGCCTGTACTTTTTGTTTGTTTTCCAGTATGGATTTTCTCACCTCACTGAAGCTCTGAACTGTAGGAGCTGATTTACCAGCCTCACCCATGTACCATGCTACTTTATTGTTTTTACCCAATAAAATTGTCATCGTCTGAGATGCCCTTAATTCAAGCCTCGCGTCAGACTTATCATCTTTATCTGGCTTGGCAATATCCATTGCGATCGGTTTATTCAGCGTGGTGGTCAACATGAAGAAGGTAATCAATAAGAAGGCTAAATCAACCATCGCGGTTAAATCTACTTTCGTAGATGCTTTCTTACTCCTTACTTTCCCACCTTTCTTGCCACCCCCACTGGAGGTATCTAATTCTGCCATGTCTTTTTATTTGCTACCGCCCTCAGCAGTGGTGATTAAACTGAATTTGTTAATTTTTTGTTTTTGAAGAATATCTACAATCTTCTTGATAACCGGGTAACCTTCTTCTGAGTCTCCTTTGATACTTACTCTCATTCCTTCAGAATGAAGTTCAGCTACCGCTTTACGCGATTGAAGGATCCAGTCAGCTAATTGGTTGTTTAAAGAATCAGTTGGAATACCTTGTTCCAGACCAGATTTCTTTCTTGCAGGCCCATCCATCATGACAAACTGTTTCAGACTCTGGATTGGGACACCAAATGAACCGATTACACTAAACCGTTTTTCCTCTTCCGGAGTGAAATTGATCTTGTACTGCTCACCAATTTTCTTCAGAGTAGCTACTTTAATATCCTGTCCAGCTGCTTCAAAAAACACTTTACCCTGGCCAATTGTCAAAATAGCGATGTCCTTTTCAGGAACTTTGATCTTATATGATGACGATGGAAGTTTTACATCCAAAGGATCGGGTTGTTTTGCAGTTGCTGATAAAATAAAGTAAGTAAGCAACAGGAAGGACACGTCGCACATTGCGGTCATATCAATCGAGGTACTCTTTCTTTGAACCTTTGCTCTAGGCATAATTTTAAAAATTACTTATGTTTTGTATAATGATGTTAATTCTTCCGGTTTTCCATAAAGCCGGTAAAAAAAAATAACATTATTTTCTATTTATGCGTAGAAGCATAAGTTTGGATGATGCTAAAACCAGCTTCATCAATTGCATAAGTTAATTTATCAATTTTTGAAGTAAGGATGTTGTACATGATAATCGCTAAAGTTGAAGTACCGATACCAGTAGCTGTGTTGATCAGGGCTTCAGAGATACCAGTTGCTAATGCAGCTGAATCCGGAGCACCAGAAGCACCTAAACCACCAAACGCTTTAATCATACCTGTTACTGTTCCTAACAGACCCATTAATGTACCAACTGAAACTAAAGTAGCAATTACAGTTAAGTTTTGCTCTAACATTGGCATTTCTAATGTAGTAGCTTCTTCGATATCTTTCTGGATAGCTAAACATTTTTGATCTGTGTCCATGTTAGCTTCAACTTCCATCTCACGATATTTTTTCAAACCAGACTTGATTACGTTAGCAACAGAACCTTGTTGTTTATCGCACTCAGCCATAGCTGCTTCGATGTTGTTTGAGTTTAAAAGAGTTTGTACTTTTTTAACAAAAGCATCTAAACTAGAAGTACCAGTTGCTTTTCCGATTACGATAAAACGTTCAACTGAGAATACGATTACCATTAAAAGCATACCCATTAAGACTGGAACGATTGGTCCACCTTTGTAAGCCATACCAGCGTAGTTACCGATTTTTGGTAAATTCTCAACATTATTGTCAATGAAGTTGTTTGCGTCACCAAGAACAAATTTATAGATCAGGGCCGCGATGATAATACAAATTGGAATAACAAGTGTAGCGAATAGATTCGAAGCTGATGAGCTTTCCTTTTTAACTGTTGTTGGTTTTGGTGCGTTTGCCATTTTTTTAGTTTTTGAGTTTTTAGTACTTTGTTTTTTTAAATTTATATTAAATATTCTGTAATACAC
>Ga0194135_10000995_pt1 | contig 16543 bp, 14 predicted proteins | sample LitLau_LLRF_2013_FD_134024 | JGI IMG/M metagenome (GOLD analysis project Ga0194135, IMG submission 134024) | Freshwater sediment microbial communities in response to fracking from North America - Little Laurel Run_MetaG_LLRF_2013 (version 2) | ecosystem: Environmental > Aquatic > Freshwater >...
CCAGATTTTCAGGACTAAAAAAGGTTGGTGTACCTCCGCCCAGATGCAGTTCGCGGATTACCGGTTTACTGCTAAAGAGTTTCTGGTACAATTGCCATTCCTTCAATACCGTCCGGATATAAGGATGTTCCACCTGATGGTTCCGGGTAATCCGGGTATTGCAACCACAATAGGTACATAAACTTTCGCAAAAAGGTAAATGTATATATAAACTGATTCCGTCCTGATGATTACTGTGATCGAATGATTTACCTACCGCATAAGCCCATTTCTCCTGGTCAAATCCTGCTGTATCCCAGTAAGGAACTGTAGGATAACTGGTATAACGGGGAGCCGGTACATGATATTTGGCAATCAGTGTCTTAGTGCTCATGGCCCGGTATTTTAGGGTGAACCTGATCACAGGATTTAGAACAGACACAGGCCGAACCTAAACAACGGTTCTGCTGCCACTTATCGAGATTTAAAATGGTTTCTTTAGCCAGAGCGAGGGACAGTTCCTCGTCGGTAACTGTCATCAGCGAAACTGCCGGAACATTCGCTATTTTAATATTCCTTCCGGCTGCTGCTTCCTGATTAATGTGTAAGGTCGACGTAGACCTGGTGGCGATGTATTTCACCCCCAGATCGGCCAGCCTGTTGATCACATCCTCAGAGACTATATCTTCTGTAAAGACGATAACAGCTTCTTTTCCTGCTGCATAACTCACCGTATCTTCACTCAGTGAGTTGGAGATCAGGGTGATATCATGTTTTTTATGATTGGCTATTGCCAGTGGCTCTTTTTCAAAAGATTTAATACTATAGGCTACTACTCTCATTCGGATTGATTTATTATTGTGTAAAATTACCGCAATAACAAACCTCCTGGAATGAGACTAATCAGCCATAAACATGATATAGATCAGTTTTTCATCTGCTGAAGTTTTGGATAGTCCAGTATACCAATCTGGCTTCCTTTTCTTTCAATGATTCCTTCATCTTTGAAATCACTTAAAATACGGCTCACTGTTTCGGTAGCCATCCCTGCCATTGCGGCAAGATTATCGCGGGATATCCGTAAACTGATCTGCCCATCCTGTTTTTCCAACTTACAAAGGCGGATCAATACTTCTGACATCCGTTTGCGGACAGAATGGTAAGCCAGTTGCAGGAGTTGTTCCTCTTTGTCGAGCAGGTTATTTGAAAGAATATGGATAAACTGTCTGGCTACATCCGGATAACGATTCAGTAACTCTTCAAGCATCTCTTTCGGGAGCTGGCAAATCGTGGTATCTTCCAGTGCTTCTGCCGTTTCATTATAAGGTTCATTCAACAACAGGGCCGGAATTCCAAAATACTCTTCGGCACCATACATTCCTGTCAGCAGCTCTCTTCCGTCTTCAGTCAGTTTAATTGTCTTTACCTTACCCGTCATGACCAGATAAATACCAGATACAGTATCCCCTTCATAATAGATAATCTGTTTCTTTTTAATGGTGCGGACTTTACGTTCGAGCATCATTTTGTCCAGCTCTTTCACCCCCTGATTAGAGGAAACCAGATGATTTAGTTTATCGATTGATTTACTGTAGAAGATTTCTTGTTTTTCTCTTTTACTGAAACGGCTTTCTATCGCATTCAGCAGCTCCACATCATCAAATGGCTTAACCAGATAATCATCGGCCCCCATCTCCATTCCTTTCCGCATATCCATCCTCTCGGCCTTTGCAGTCAGAAAGATAAAGGGAGTAGCGGCAGTTTCAGGGTTTTTATTTAATAAATAGAGTACACCATAACCATCCAGCTCGGGCATCATAATATCACACAGGATCAGATCGGGCAGCTGACTGTGCGCCGTTTCCACTCCTGCTTTTCCATTATTTGCCTGAAAAACCTCGTAACCGGCCAGTTCAAGTATTTCCGCAGTGCTTTCTCTGATATCGTCATTATCCTCAATGATCAATATCCTTTGTCTCTTATTTTCCATCCTGTTTATTAAAAGATAGTGTGAATTTAGTTCCTTCGTTAATTTTACTTTCAAACTGAACTTCACCCTTCATTAAGCCAACATAACGGAGTACAATATTCAGTCCTAAGCCTGTCCCAGGTATACTGCCTGTATTATGCGCCCTGAAAAATGGCTGAAACAGGTATTTCTGGTCTGCATCAGGTATCCCAATCCCATTATCTTTAATGGTAACCAGACATTGCTGCTGATTGATTTCTGTATTGAATTCAATGAAAGTATTTTCTCCGGAATATTTAATAGCATTATTGATCAGATTGATCATACAGTTTTTCAGCAGGTTCTGATCGAGCGACACCGTACTTTCAAGCCCGGTATGCTGATAGATAATATGCTGGTCCTGCTTGGCAATCATCTGCATTTCTTCGGTAATCTCCTCCGCCAGCTTAACCAGGTCAAAAACCTGGAATGCGGGCTCTACTCTTCCGGCTTCCAGTCTCTCCAGAGAAAGGAAATCATTGAGTATAGTAGTCAGGTTACCAACTGCATTTTTTATTTTATGGACGTGCTTTTCAATATTGACATTTTGAAAGGGCAGCGCATACTTCTCTATCAGTGAAGCAGAAAGCTGCACCGAACTCAGTGGCGTGCGAAACTCATGGGAAGCCATAGAGACAAACCTGCTTTTCAGTTGATTGAGCTCTTTTTCTTTTTCCAATGACAAGCTTACTTCCTCTTTGGCTTCTTTTAAGGCAGAGACTATCTTCTTCAGTGATTTTGTACGCTCTTCAACCAGACTTTCCAGTTCGGCAGCGTATTCATACAAACGTCTTTCTGCTTCCTTCTCTTTAGACAGATCGTGAATAAAACCCGTAAATATTTTCCGGTCCTGATACTGTACTTCACTGACTGCCAACCTGAAAGGAAATGTAGAACCATCTTTCCGTAATCCGTTGACTTCCCTTCCTTTACCGATAATATGTTTTTCACCGGTCGAATGATAATGTTCGATATAACCGTCATGTCTGCCCCGATCAGGCTCAGGCATCAGCATAGAGATATTTTCCCCCACAACCTCTGTTAAGGAGTAACCAAACAACCTGAGTGCAGCAGGATTAAGAGTTTCAATTTTCCCAAGCCGGTCAATGGTTATAATTCCATCAATAGCTGTTTCAATAATTGCCTCTAATAATCTCGTGTTTTCCATAATCGATTTTTACAAATATAGAAAATCCATCAATATCAGATTCCTGCAACAGTAAACACCAATATAATTGTATGAACCAGCAGGCTCAGGCCAAACAGGCCTATAAAATACTCAGACCGTAAGGTGATTCTGGAAGGTGCGGGTTGGATTGCCGGATTTGCCATAATATGTCAGTTTAAGACTACAAATATCCATTCAGCTCCTCATCTTTTCTATGACACCGATCACCCCTGAACTTAGCATAAATCACTCAAAATAATGACCCATGTCATATTTTGTACAGGAATTTCTCTGCTATTTTGCCGGACTACTTTAAAATAAAATTGCATGATCCATACTTTTCATATCCCCGTTCTGGGATTAGGTTACTCCATTGATACGCCTTTGAAAGTGGCAAAATATGGTATTTCTTCTGTTCTTTCTATCGTTGATGATGAGCTGACAGAAAGGATGAGGAAGTTCCATTCCGAAGCAAATCATATCGCTTATGTACTGATTAAAAAAGAGGAAGAAGATAGCCGTGCAAAAAGGATTACTGCTTATCTGGATCTGATACATCTGTTGGTAAACCAGCAATTTACTGCATTGAAACAGGAGTCTTTCTCTCCAGGTACGGATATTCACCAGTATTTCGAGCTTCTTCCCGAAAATTCTATCCTGAAAAGCAGGTACAACCTGATGATGGACTTAGCAGAAGGCCCTGAAAAAACAGCACGCCAACAAGAATTACGCCTGCAGATGAAGCCCGGAAATATCGATGTGAATATCATGTCAAAGGTAGATAAGGCAAACTATACTGCCGGCAAAGAAAACCTCGGGAATGACTATACCGACGCACTGGCCGCCATGAGAGGGTTTGGAAATAGTATACTGGACTCTTCGGTCGTAATCTCTGCCGGTCTGAATCCCAGGTTGTATACCTATATGGAAAACTGCAGGGATTTTTATCCCGACCTGGACGGACAGCTCAGAAAAAAGATCATCCTGAAAGTAAGTGACTTCAGATCTGCATTGATCCAGGCAAAAATGCTGGCGAAAAAAGGCTTGTGGGTTACCGAATTCAGAGTAGAGTCTGGATTAAACTGCGGGGGCCATGCTTTCGCGACAGAGGGCTTACTACTCGGACCTATTCTGGAAGAATTCAAACTGAAACGACTTGAACTGCGGAACGAGCTGATTACAATTTATCAGGCTGCCTTAAGTGCTAAAGGGATCAACCTATCAATCAACCCTTTACTTAAATTTACCGCTCAGGGAGGAATTGGTACGGCCAGCGAAAATGCTTTCCTGCTTAATTATTATGAGCTTGATGCAACCGGATGGGGTAGCCCTTTTTTACTGGTTCCGGAAGTGACCAATGTGGATGAAAAAACACTGGAGGCCCTGATCACAGCAAAACAAGATGACTTTTACGTGAGTGACTCGTCCCCTTTGGGTGTATTGTTCAATAATTTTAAAAACAGCACCATCGAACAACAGCGCCTGCAAAGGATAGAAAAAGGAAGGCCCGGTAGTCCCTGTACTAAAAAATTCTTGTCTACCAATACCGAGTTTACCGAATTACCTATCTGTACAGCATCGAGGGAGTATCAGCGGCTAAAGATTAAACAGCTGGAGACCACCGAACCTGATCCGGCTGTTTTTGCCGAAAAATTTGCAGCTATTACAGAGAAAATCTGTTTATGTGAAGGTCTTTGTGCTTCTGCCTACCTGAAAAATGATCTGCTTCGTCCCAGAGAAAATAAGGCGGTAAGTATTTGCCCAGGCCCTAATCTGGCTTATTTTTCAAAAACTTACAGCCTGAAAGAAATGATCAGCCATATTTATGGAAGAGAAACCATTAGTTTTAAGTTTAACCGTCCTAATCTGTTTATCAACGAATTGCATTTATATGTAGATTATCTGAAAAAAGATCTGAATGCACAATTGCATGACCTGAATGCGAAAAAAACAAAATATTTCGAGAAATTCAGGGAAGAACTTTTTAAAGGGATCAATTATTACAGAGATCTGATTCCGGAGCTCAAACTCCAGACAGACATAGCCACACAGGAAATTCATCAGCAACTGCTGAAAGCCGAAGAGAAACTGAAACAGATCACCAAGGTTCTTGATCCGGTTACCGTACAGGGGTAAATTTTCGCTCAAAAAAAGCCATGCTAAATTATAGCATGGCCCCCTTTATATCGTATTATTTTATTTCAACTTTGCCTGAATAGCTTTTGCTTTTTCATAATGTCCGGTAATAACCGGCAGCATTTTTTTAGCAAAATCACTTACTTCTTTGGTTTGAGAAAGTGCAGCTGATTTAAATAAGGCAATAGTCTTATCATGATCGGTCACCATCATATCGATATAATGATGATCAAAGGCCGTACCGGTCATCGTTTTCATCATATCCATATGCGCTTTATCTTCGGCAGGAAACGTTGTCGGCAGGATAATTTTAGCATTGGCAGCCAGAGTCTTCAGTTCTGCATTGGCTTTAGAATGATCCTTTACCATTTCTTCGGCAAAGGCTTTGACCTCAGCATTAGTTGATTTTTGAGCAATCTGTCCTAAATCCACTTCCATCATCCCTCCCAGCGCGGCAGTTTTCATAAATGCCGCTTCATCTCCGTCTACCTTTGATTGATTGGTAGGATCGGCAGGAGTTGTGCCGCTCATTTTAGAACTCATTTTAGAGGTGTCTTTACTCGCCCCGACAGCAGAAGAATCCCCTGTGGCTACGGCCTTGCTTTCCGGACTATGGCAAGCCTGAATACTACAGGCACCAATTACTAACAGGCCAAATAAACTTAATTTTTTCATCATCTTGTTTTGTTTTTGTGAATGCTGCATACACTGCAACAAATAAAAGAAGGAAAAAAAGCCTCCTCCCTACTGTTTAGAACTAATAGTTAAACAGTTAACTATGAAAAAGGTTTTTAGCAGAAGTCAAAACATAAGCGTATTTTCGTCTAAACAAAACTTATGACCATGAAGCCTGTATGGAACCCATATAGACTTTATAACCTAAAAAAACATATAAACTAATGAAAACACTACTCAAAACTACTTTACTGCTTGTACTTGCGGTAAGTTTAAACACAGACCTGAAGGCACAGGGAATCAATATGCCCCAGCCAAGCTCGGGTCAGACTGTCATCCAGGATTTCGGTCTTGGTAAAATAACAGTGAAATACTCCCGTCCGAATACTAAAGGACGTAAGGTATTTGGTGAACTGGAGCCTTATGGAACAGTATGGCGGACAGGCGCCAATAGCGCAACTACAATCAGCTTCACGGAAGATGTAAAAATGGAAGGACAGAACGTCCCTGCTGGTGAATATGCTTTATTTACTATTCCCGGTAAAACAGAGTGGACAATCATCCTGAACAAAACTACCAAACAATGGGGAGCTTACGACTACAAGGAAGCTGATGATTTCTTAAGGTTTAAAGTTAAGGCTGCTGTTTTAAAAGATAAAGCAGAAACATTCACTATTGGGTTTACCAATGTTTTCCCAACCAAGGCGACCTTACAATTAACCTGGGATAATACTTTAGTCGCTGTAAACCTGGAAACTGATATCGATGCCAAAGTAATGGCAAGTATTGATGAGGCGATGAAAGGTGATAAAAAACCATATTTCCAGGCAGCAACTTATTATTATGAGAATGGAAAAGACCTGAACAAAGCTTTGGAATGGATGAACGCTGCAGATGCAGCAAGTGATGGTAAAGCACCTTGGTTTAAACTTTGGAAAGGCCGTGTTCAACTTAAAATGGGAGACAAAAAAGGTGCAGCAGAAAGTGCAGCAGCAGGGATTAAAATAGCTACCGAAATTAAAAATCCGGAGTATATCCGTCTGAATACCCAATTATTGGCTGAAGCGAAGAAATAAGTTACAAAAATATCCTGAGCGTGTCTTAAATTAATTTAAGACACGCTTTTTTTATGGCGCCATCCGGCCATTAAATCGTATTTAAGAGCGTAAAGGGAAGATATAATTAACCTGACTAAAAGCTTATTAATTTCATGTTAAGGCCCATTAAGATTTTTTTAATAATTAAGTAAACAAAAGGAATGATTTATGTAGTATATTAAGTACTGATGATCTTCTTTATGCTTTGTCAATTTACCATCTATAATAAGAGACTATACAGCTGCATTACATCAGTGCTGTTTGTTATTTATGTCCTGTTTCTGACCTCGTGCAGCAGGCCCATCCCCGAATCACGTCCTAATTATGAAGCTCATTTTGATACTGTAATTAATCAGGCTTCTACTTATGTCGGAAATGGTCAGTATAAACAGGCCGAAGCCTACCTGGACTCTGCTTACAAAGGTTTCCCGAAGCCCGGGATTATAGATATCTACAGAAAATATGATAATCTCATTAATATTTACCTGCATAATGATTTCAATCCTGATCAGGCCAGATCTTATACAGATAGCATTTTTCATCTCCTGAAGGACAAGGAAATTACTTACAAAAATGAATATGCTAATGGTCTTTTCTTTCTGGGAGAAGTATTAATGGCCGAAAAAAGATATACTGAGGCATTTAAGATTTACTATGACGGTAAATCATTTGCGAAGAAAAACCTGGAAGACTGCGCGCTCTCTGTATTTAGTAATAAACTGGGGATGGTCAGGTTTAGCCAGGAACAATATCAAAAGGCTATCCCCTATTTTAAAGAGGCAATTCACGAAAATAAAGATTGTAAGGCCGGCAGTGGTTTCAATTATCTGTTTATCTTCCCGCAAACCTATCTCAACACAATTGCCATGTGTTTTGAACGATCAGGTCAGCCGGACAGTGCCATTGTTTACTATGACAAGGCCCTGCACCTCATTGCCGGCAAAAAAGACCTTTTTCCAGACAGACAGGATTTCATTACCGCAGCGACCGGTGTAGTCCTTGGAAACCTCGGTGGGATTTATGCCAAACATAACAATTATGAACAGGCCGAAAAATATCTGAAACAAAGTATAGCTATCAATGACCGGCCCGGATATGAAGTCCGGGATGCGCAAACAGCTAAATATAAACTGATAGAACTGTATATCAATCACTCCAATTTTAAAGCAGCAGGTAAATTACTGGATGAAATGGAATCTTACCTATCCACTAAACCGGGGATGAGCCTGAGGAATACCAATATCAGGCTAAAATGGGCCAGGTTTAAATATGAATACTATAATGGGCTCAAGGAACCTCTGAAAGCTTATCCTTATTTACAGAGGTATAACCAGAGCCGGGATTCTATTTATAAGGTTGATAAAGAACTAAAAAAATTCGACGTAGACCAGGCCTTCAGGGATACAGAACAGAAATACAATATGGCCCTCCTGAATAAGGACAACCAGTTAAAAACCGTTTACCTGGCTGCCGCTATTTTCTGTATGTTTATGATCATAGTTATCCTTTTCTTCATCTGGCATAACCTCAAAAGAACAAGAAAGATAAACAAACAGATCAGTGAGCAGAATATTAATATGCAGAGAACACTCGATTCGCTGGAACAAAGCCAGGAAGAGAATTTCAGAATGATGATGATTGTTGCACATGATCTGCGCAATCCAATTGGAAATATCACCTCGATGGCCGATTTAATGCTGAAAGAAAATGGCCGTCCGAAAGGTGATATGGATATGCTGGGCATGATTAAAACATCAGGTCAGAATTCACTGCATCTGGTTAACGATCTGCTTAAGGCCAATAGTGAAGTTGAAAAACTGCAAAAAGAGCCGGTAGATTTATACATCCTGCTGAACTATTGTGTGAACCTGCTCCGCCATAAAGCTGAAGAGAAAAATCAGCAATTGATTTTGCATGCAGTACATGTGGTTATTCCTTTGCATACAGAAAAAATGTGGCGGGTTATGAGTAATCTGATCGGCAATGCGATTAAGTTCAGCCCTGAATCCTCAATAATTACTGTGAAAATGAAGAAAAGAGTCCGAACGGTATTAATATCGGTAGAAGATCATGGCATAGGAATACCTGCGGATATTAAACATAAAATATTCGATATGTTCAGTCAGGCAAAAAGATCCGGTACCGCCGGAGAACAGCCTTTTGGAATAGGTCTGGCCATCTCTAAACAAATTATCGAAACTCATGGTGGTAAGATCTGGGTGGAAAGCGAGGCTAACCAGGGATCAGTTTTCTATGTTGAGTTTCCGCTTTAATAAAAGCTGAAACAGTAAAGATAACAGTACAACCAATAAACATCCGATCAGGTTAAGCCATAAATAAGCAACAACTTTCTGATAACCACAAATACAAACAATGGCCTCAGTCAGGATCGCTGCGTAAAATACAGCTCTGCCATTGACGTGTTTCAGATAAAAAGCAACCAGGAATACCCCCAGGATAGTTCCATAAATATAAGATCCCAGGATATTGACTGCCTCAATCAGGTTTCCGATTTTACTGGCGTATAAAGCCATAGCTATACAGATCAGTCCCCAGATCACAGTCGACCATCTGGATGCCTTTAAATAATTTTCTTCGGTTGCATCCTTATTGATCAGCCGTTTATAGATATCGATCACACTGGTAGAAGCCAGGGAGTTTAAAGCACTTGCAGTAGATCCCATAGAAGCCAGAAAAATAATGGCGATTAACAAACCAATCAACCCTTTAGGCAGGTACCTGGTCACGAAACTCAGAAAGATATAATTGTTGTCATTAATATCGGCATGGGGGTCATTTTCGAGCATCAGGTCGGTTACCTTTTTCCGTACTGATTTAGTCTGTTCATCAGCTTGTTTAAGGGCTATCCGCTGCTGATCAATAACCGGTTTATCCTGGCGGTCGAGCGCAACATTCAGCTTATTGACCTCAATCTGTTTCTCCTGAAAGGCTTTCTCATAGTCTTTTTTAAGCTGGTTCAACTGAGGATTATACGTACTTTTCTCCAGTTTATTGAGTTCAAAACTGTTGAAGAAAACCGGTGGTTTATTATATTGGTAAAAAGTAAAGACCAGCACTCCGATCAGCAGGATTAAAAACTGCATCGGTATTTTCACCAACCCGTTCATTAATAAACCCAAACGGCTCTGGCCAACGGAAGCCCCTGTCAGATACCGCCCAACCTGGCTCTGATCGGTCCCAAAATAAGAGAGCTGGAGAAAGAAACCTCCAATTAGTCCACTCCACACGGTATAGGGATTGTTCCAGTCAAATTTGAAGTCAATCGCATTGGTACGTCCCATCTTACCGGCAATACTGATTGCTTTACCAAAGCCTATATCGCCGGGAAGTAAATGAACAACCATAATCCCCGCAGCAAACAATCCGCAGAAGATAATACTCATCTGTAACATCTGTGTATAAGAAACAGCTTTAGTTCCTCCATAAACCGTGTAGGCAACTACAATTCCGCCGATCACCAGCGTGGTATAAGTTGTATTGATATCCAGAATAGTGGATAAAATAATAGATGGGGCATAAATGGTGATCCCGGTAGACAGTCCTCTTTGTATTAGAAACAGAAAAGCGGTTAATGCCCGCGTTTTCAGATCGAAACGCTGCTCCAGATATTCATAGGCCGTATATACTTTTAACCGGTGAAAAATAGGTACAAAAGTGACACACAGCACGATCATTGCCAGTGGCAAACCAAAATAAAACTGCACAAAACTCATCCCCGAAGAATAAGCTAAACCAGGAGCTGATAAAAAAGTAATTGCACTGGCCTGGGTAGCCATAACCGACAGACATACACTATACCATGGAAGAGACCGGTTCCCCAGCAGGTATCCATCAATATTCTTTGCACCCCGGCTCTTATAAATGCCATAGGTAACAATTACAATCAGTGTAAAAATTAAAACACCCCAGTCGATATAACTCATTCAAAATATTGGGTAAACAGGTAAAAAATCAGGATCAGGAAAACCAGCCAGCCGGCCAGCAACCAGTAAAACTGAGTCCAGCTTTTAACAAAGGGAGGCAGATCCTGTCCGCGTTTCGGAGATTCCATTACCTGGTTGTGTTTTTAGAAATCAGGTTGACAAATAATCTGTAAGCACCAGCAACACCGGCTGGCAATTCTCTGAAAAAGGCCAGAGAGGTATAAACAAATTTACCTTTTCCATAATCCGTGACCAGCAACGATCCGTTACTGGCTGGTTCTCCGGTATCATTCATTTGTAGCACTGGTGTGTAATGCGGATCTATCGCAGTTGCAAAGTATAAACCACGTTCCTGTATCCAGCCCTCAAAATCTTTGCTGGTAATTTTATTCGGAAAATTTAATGCAGGATTATCAGCCTTCAGAAAAGTGACCTTCGCATCCTCTTCAGTTACCCGGTCACGGCTAAGCTGGAAAGGATAAGGACCTAAATCAGTAATTTTTAAAGGTGCATTGACATTATACTGAACTAACAGAACACCTCCGTTTTTAACATAACTCATCAGCTTAGGTTGCATGAGCGCTATCTTTTCATTAATGTTGTATAAGCGCACACCTGTAATAATCGCATCATAACCGGACAGCTCACCATTGATCACCTGGTTTTCAGTCAGCCGGGTAACCTGGTAACCGATCTGAGTCAGTGATTCAGGAATCAGGTCGCCGGCACCAGCAATATACCCAATCTTCTTCCCTGCAAACTTCAGGTCAGCTTTCTCCACCCTTGCTTCTGCCAGCGGGAATAAGGTTTGTACCGGGATGTGATCATAGCTGATCACCTTCAATCCCTTGTGATAAGTTTCTCCCTCCACATTGATCGCCAGCGCAAACTGGCCTTCGGTTACATTTCCAGCCGGGGTAACTGTAAATTCGACGTTTTGCTCCTGTCCTTTTTGAGGGAGGTCAATACTTATATTTCCGGGGGATACTTTCCATCCTCCAGGCACTTCTGGTTGAAGTACACCTTTAGAATTTGCTTTAAAACTCTTCAGCTGTACCGTGATTTTTTTAGGGTTATTATTGGTAAAAACAAAAGAATGTTCTGCCAGGGTAACCGTAATAGGCGGTGCAATAACCAATGGCTGGTACAACTCCCCTTTTACCGGATCAGTATGTTTGTAAACCAAAGGACGTGTAACTGCAATGGACTGGTCACCAAATAAAACCCTGAGTACACCTGCATGTGGGGCCGGGGCCTCAGGCAAACCCAGATAAGCTAAAGAATCAATAATATAACTTCCTGTCGGATGTTTTTTCTCCAGCCAGTAAGGTTGGGTACTACCTAACTGATTGGCTGCAATTTTTGTATGTTGTGTCAATAACTGATCCGGAATCAAAAGCACCGGCTGGCCTGCATTGACATTCTGTAGGGAAATTTGTATCGGAAAGTCTTTTTTTACACGCGATATCGCGTTAATGGTAACCGGAATAGTATCATTGATAGCATAGGATGGTTCCGGAATTGTTGTTTCCAGCCATATGCCTGCACAGGCCAGAATAAGGTTATCGAGCTGTGTATGTTTAAAAGGCAGGTTCTTCACTTCTTCCTTCAACTGTAGTAAAGCAGGAATAGATTTTGAAGGATCCGCCGGATCATAAGCGGTTATAATTGTATTCAGCAGCTGTTGTGCTTTCTGTGTTCCCTGAGTTCTGTCAAGGTTCAGGTTGATGCCATCAAAAAGGTCTGTTTTAGCTGTCTGACCACCGACCGGGCTAAAGAACTCTATGGCCGAGCCACGTTGTTTAGCTGAACCAAATCCCTGGCTTTTGTGGTTAGAACGGCTTTCGGCAGCAATTTCTCCATAACCTTTACCTAATAAAGGATTAAAAACACCAACGTCAATCTTCAACTGATCATCGGCAGTTGTATTGGTCGAACCAAAATTGAAGGTATTCCAGACAATGCGTTTAGCCTGCCAGGTCTTCACATATTGAAGTTGTTCCGGGAAACGTGCCGGATCGGCAGCCGCAGTAAAAGCCTCTCTGGCCAGGATTGCCGATGCAGAATGATGTCCGTGTCCTGCACGTGCATCTTCAGGAAAACGGGTAATAATCACGTCCGGCTGAAACTTACGGATCACCCAGACTACATCAGACAGAATCTGTTCTTTATTCCATATTTTGAAACTCTCTGCCGGATTTTTTGAAAAACCGAAATCATTGGCCCTGGTAAAGAATTGTTCTGCACCATCCATCCGCCTTGCGGCTAAAAGTTCTTGTGTACGGATCAGTCCTAATAATTCTCCTTGCTCAGTACCGATCAGGTTTTGCCCGCCATCGCCCCTGGTTAATGACAGGTAACCGGTACGTACCTTCCGCTCTTTAGAGAGATAGGCTAATAAGCGGGTATTTTCATCATCAGGGTGCGCAGCAATGTATAACACACTACCAGTTACATTCAAACCGGCCAGTCCCTGCCTGATTTCTGCAGCATTCAGTTCAGCTTGCTGAGCCTGAACAAAAAACGGGGCAAGGGAAAATAAACAGAGGAAAGATAAACGACACTTCATACAGGGTTAGATCAATTGTCGAAAATAATTAAAAATCCTCCTCTATTATGTTTATTTAATAACAAATATTGGTAACAATCCTGTAGTCAGGGATTATAACAGGAGTTTACTGCTTACTTCTTTATCAATACTGATGAAACCAGGATATTTAATCAGGGTACCTCCTACCATAATACTTGGTCTGATTTTAAGGGTTACTAAACCTTTTCTTTCCTGACCATTGGCACTCCCACGGACGAAATCCGAGATTTCGGACATTACTTTTGCATTGGAAATAAACTGGTATATATTCACATTCAGATCTACAGGTACCACAACCGACTGTCCTGCAGGAATACTTACCTGCTGATTGACGAAACCGGTTGCCAGTTCCTGTTTATTGATCAGTACTTTATATTCAAACTGATTGATTGCAGCCAGGTTACCAGATGGATTATTAATTTCCATATTCAGTCTGGCATGAAAAGGTACATCTCTTCTCAGTAATCCAAAGGCTAATCCTGGTAAACTGGCCAGGTTAATCTCCTGGTTATTCAATAATTTCTTAACATCTGCTCCGGCAACCGAAAGGTTATCGGCAGAAACTATTTTATATTTACAACTTTCCAGGGCTTTGATTTGCTGCGCCTGTTTATTGACACCACATCCCACCACTGTCATTACCGTCAGGCAAATCAATATTATTCTCTTCATTTTTATTTTTCTCTAGTAGTCTCCCCTTATAACGGTTTAATCCTGAATTATTGCCTTTCTACTTATATCTTCTTGATCTGGCTACTTTACGGCTGATCAGACTATCAATACTTATTTTTCCACCACCAGCAAAAAGTAGTACGATATAAGCCAACAGATAATGGATGGCCAGTTCTTTTTCTTTCAATCCGTCATTGCCATGGGCGATAAAAATAGCGATCAGCATGGTAACCATTAAAGGAAGGACAGCTAAACGCACTGCAAGCCCCATGAGCAGGAATATCGAGCAGATGACTTCTGCAAAAACAGCAAGTACAAGGGTAACAGTGTCACCCAGACCAATAGGGTCCATGAACTTGATCTCACCACCGGCAAGAAGCATATTCAGCTTTGGAATACCGTGTGACAACATCAATAAAGCGATAGCCAGACGTAAAATCAGAAGCACTATATCCAGCCCCCTGTGATTGTAATTGGTGTTAAATAGTCTGTTCATTATTTAATAATCATGGTTAGAATCAAAAGTAAATGTAACAATTTAAAATAAACTCTTGAAAAACCAGGGTTAATGAAAGATATCTCCCTTGCTAAATCATTGTCCCTTTTTTGACTTTCCTTAAAACATGATAACAACAAATCTGCTTTCTTCTTTCATAGCTTAACTGTCTGATCAAATCAAATTGTTGATTAGTAAAAAGTTCGCTTTCCCTAATTAATAATACCCGTCCTCTGGTGTATGCAAAGAATTTGAAAACAGCTTCAAAACATAAATCCAGAACAATAACATGATATTTACTTGCGAAATCGACAAGTAAAAAATGCTTGATTAAGTTTATGATTAATATATTGCTATCCTCTCCTAAATAAGTTATAAGGGGGTATTCCATTCGTTTGGCATTATTTCTAGCCAGATTTAAATGTTCATTTTTAAAGATTGATATATAAAATACAAAAGTCTTGTAGAATGGGCCTATTTCAAATAGACTGTTTTCTATACTATCCATATGTACACCGAAGTATTCTTTAAAATACATATTAAGCCAGGCACAAATTATTGAACCATATTTATGATCATCCACATATCCAGTGGTTTGAAAGCCTTTTCTATATTCGGGATGAAATCCGGTAAAATTAGCCTCAACAACATAGTAGTGATTATTAGGGGTAAGGGCAATATCCCAGGCGATTAAAGTACCGCTAAGGATCGAATTAGGTATTTTAGTAAGGATCTCATTTAAAAAATCATTTAAACCCTGCTGATAGTAAACTTGATTTTCCCCATCAGACACGTAAGATAAACCAGGAATAATGTCTTTAGAGAATGTATGAACTCTAAATTCGGTTCTAATGCAAATCTTTTTCTGAAGCATGTAGTTTTCATATTGCCCAGTACACACAGATGGTAACAAAGCTATTTTTTCAAATTCATCCGTTTTGTCCCAACTTTGAGTAATTTTTGAAGCATCCCCTAATGTTGCTTTTAAAAAATAACCCACAGAGAATAAATCCCTAATCCTTTGGATACCATCTTTTTGATTTAAGAGAGTTGAAAGCGGAAGTGTGGAGGGCATACAGTCAGGAGCATAGTAATTCAATATTACGTACTGTATATATTTATTTTCCAACCGCCATTTCAAGACGTAAGATTCATCAACATTTAATTGATGAAGTATTGACCTGATGAAAAATGCGCCATAATTGCCAGACAAATCAGTTAACAGCCTTTTTTCAGATCGTAATTCGAAAGCAGAGTTCTCTTCTTTGCTTTTGATCTGCTGTGGTTCTGCACATTCAATTTCTTTAATCCGTTCGTAAAGATCAATCCCGATGTTCATTGCATTTTCTTTAACAAGCCTGCAAATTTTAATTGCAGGCTTCGGTTTAATTTGGGTTGGAAGGTTATTTGTGCATTGCTTGCCAATGGCAAGAGCCCCCATTTGTGTCTGTCGTTTGATAATAAACATGCACTTGTGTGTTAGATGCGTATATGTTAACATCGAATGCTCTATAGCTTAGTGAAGGCACAAAACCGTTCTTACTCATGTAGTTTCCTAATGATCTAGTCTGTACTATCACATTTGGCGATATTGTACCACCATAACAAGTGAATCTCACAAAGCTAACGATGGGGATTGCCCAAAAAGCATCACTTACTTGTGTCTGATCATCTGAGGAAAGATTACCACTTGGTAAGGTTCCACCTGCTCCATCACTTGTACTTTCACCGCCACCTTCACCAGTACCAGGATAAGTGGGATATTCGGGATTCCAACC
>Ga0194135_10000996_pt1 | contig 16542 bp, 13 predicted proteins | sample LitLau_LLRF_2013_FD_134024 | JGI IMG/M metagenome (GOLD analysis project Ga0194135, IMG submission 134024) | Freshwater sediment microbial communities in response to fracking from North America - Little Laurel Run_MetaG_LLRF_2013 (version 2) | ecosystem: Environmental > Aquatic > Freshwater >...
CAATTAACTACCCAGTGAGACGCAATCTTATCATCATCATTTCATTCTTATTAGTCAGACTAGTTGTTTTGCTCTTATGAGACTTGAAGAAACTTTTATGGTATCACTGAACCCAGTTTGCTAAACAATAATTGAAAACAAAACCAGCCTCCAATGACATCACTCCCCAAATCACTAACTGAAAGTGATATCGCTTGAATGAGCCAATATACCTATGAGAGAGTTCACGGGTTGAGACTGACAGATAAGAAATGATAAGATGGATAGTGACACTATTATTGGTCGATATTACTCGTAAAACATTTCAAGGATGAAACCTTTTCTCTCTCTGTAAAATTTAAAGGTGATTTTGGTTTAGTTGTTAGTTGATTAGATTCACCTACTAATTCTCTGTCATTGTCATGTCCTTTCATCTACACATACTCTTTAACATTAAATTCTGTCCACGTTCACCATTTTAATCGGTCAACACTTAGGTCTCAAATAGACAGTGCGTGTCATCATGTGTTTCCAGAAAACTATGGATAACACCTCTGTCTGTGGTTGGCTGATGGTTGATCAATACGCTATTAATTATTTGATGCTATAATTTTTACATACATTTACATAGTTGAAACTTACGAGGAAGGGATGAGTTTAGTGAGTATGAACTTAAATCAAGACATTTGAAGTAATTAGATTCAGTAAACATGCATTAAAATTCCATAAGTGGCAGATAGTTTAATAGTTTACAAACCTCTGTGGAATCTGAAGTAGCCCATCTCTGCGGTTGCTGCTTAGATGGAACGTTAACGTTCATTGTGACACTTGAAGACATTGAAGGCTGGTGAACCATTTTAGCAGTACCAACTGGGGGCTGTTCTGCATGAGGATGAATCTGCTGAGGATGCTGTCCAGGGAAGATATAGCCAACCATTGTTGACTGTTTAAACTTTATTGCTTTTCAATGAGTCTTCTTTATGGAACTTTGTTTCTGAGAATCTGTTGCGGACTTGACCTTCAGACGTTGAGATATTTTGAATAAACTTGCGTTTCCTAAGTTGTAAATTACACTTACTATACTCCTAATTACAATAATGTCAGTCTTCGCCGGTTAGTAGTAGTGAATGATGCGTAGTCTAAGTTGAAAAAATTGCGTGATAACAAGTTGCTGCGATTGCTTAATACACACGTGGTTTGCGAATATTAAATAGTACAAAACTGTACAGGTCAATGTATAGAAATTATTAAAATTTACGAATTTTGTACAGGGAGGGAATACACAGAGGACAGATTACAAAAGGATACACACGAAGACTGTTCACTTCTCAAGATGGATAGGACGAGGCACGGCACAAGTCAAGGACAGTCAGCCGCCATGCTCCTCTTTAGAACCCCATGGAAAACATGTGTGTATTATCCCCTCTGGATGTATGTGCAGCATAGATCCTCTTTCTTCAAGATGATATCGAAATTTCCTTAGCTCTCGTAAGTGGCCAAGGGAATGAGGTGCAACCACCACAGAGAATATACATAAAGGAGATTAGTAGACGAATGCACTATCTTTCCAGTAAGAAGGAATCCCAAATGAGTCTGTCTTAAGGAGCTTCTTCTCATTTCAAGAGTCTTTACGTCTCAATATTCAATAGCAAGAGGAAGGACACTCAGTAGTAGGTAGGCAATAGCAAGCTGGCACATTGTAGTAATCTCTCATGTATATTTTGGACATGTAATTCCCCACACTGGTAGCCAGGTTGAGTTGCATAGTAATTTGTGGTACACAAATACTCAGATCAGGTCCTCGTTTCTATTGAATCTTCGATTGAAGCTCTGGATACGGAGATTTCATTTGGGGTTTCTCATATTACTCCATCCTCCATCCAATCGTTCTCCATGATCATGAAAATGCATTTCTTTCTTCCGAAGGAGACTTCAAATTCAAGCTATGTTCGATACTTCTCGCTCGCGATCGCAAAACTGTCAAGTACTTACTCCTTTAATTCAAATTGTTTCAATTATCAGTCACATCAACTATGCTATATTCATGAAGTTGACCTAATATTTTAGGGGCAATGGTGGTGTTACCTATGTCTTTTGTAGAACTTTGCAGTACACTTTCCGTCCCGCTGGGCAAGCGAATATTTTTGGTCCACATTGTTTACTAGGAAATTAATAATTGAATTGATCATGACACGTAATTATAAGATTTAGGCAAACAATTTTATTTAATGCAATTCAGGTTACACATGTATGTAATTTAGATCCAGTGTGTTTTGACATACCACTATGTTCCTTAGATTCATCTTCTTTAATGACTTAGTTGATGGGTCAAGCTATGACTAGAACTAGAGGAACTGAGGCGAAGAGGATTCGAAACGCGAAAAATGTTTGGTAGCATTGATGCAAGCCCATGGAAGATATCATCTGGGACATCCTAATATTGGAAAAATCATGATGTTCAACAATGCAAATTGTAATTATTTCATCAAATTGAAAAAAATATACCTTCGGTGCTACAAATTGAAGATTCTTCATTTCTGCTCCTCCCCATGAGGCCATTTCAATCATAAATCCTTTGACACATTTGTAAACTAACTCAGCTCTACGATTACACCACCCCGGAGTCATACTCTAGAATATACCACAAAATTGGTTTAAAAAATCCTCAAACATTTTGTCAAACCATCTGATCAATCAAAATTTCAAACCTCTGTAATTTCGTGTGTTAATAGAGCTGGTATAGTTATAGTTGTTACATCATGGAGACAAGCAGTCTTCAAAATATTCCGTAATCCAAGAATAACGGGATGTCGGGAATTGATATCCACTATAGATACATACATACATAAATTACTGAGGTTCCTGGCACCAAAAGTCTTGCAACATGAACGCACTAAACGCATATAATTTACTCTTACATCTGTTCAGTGATGGCTGATTACAGACCAAATGAAAAACTACATGAGCTGAATTGAGATTCGAGTGCCTTGTAACCAGGAAGTCTCCAGGTTTCAATTCTACTTTTTGATTTGAGTGAAACTCAATTTGACTTTCCAAAGTATCAAAATGAAAGTCTGTGGTTTGATGTGTCAGGTCATTGAGTTCTGGAAAGTACATTCAAACAAACAGAAATTATAACAAAGAATAAATTTACATCAGCTACCGGAATTCTAATTAGTTATGTTCAATATACTAGACATGCCTTTTTCCACTCCTTTGTACACACTAGGCTCGGAGTCCGTTAGTAAAACTATCCCCGAAAGATCAGATGAGTACAAAGATATGGCCATTTGCAGGCGCTGAGGACTTATTTCTCTGGAACTGGTAAGAAAAGGACATTGAATATACTACATAGACTTTTCAGAAGACAGATCGATCGCATCTAATAACAATAAACTTACCTTTCGTTTTTAAACTTCAAAAACTCGATCGGATGACATCGAAGCAGTCTGATATTGTACATTTGTTTCATTTGCGATCCTAAATGAATAGTAAAGCTTTCTTGTAAGTATGAATCCTCAGAGGCTCCATCTCGTCCAGAATCTTCATCCCCGTAGCTTATCATCAAAGAATCATCAAATCGCACCGAGAGCTTCTTCTTAAAAGCCTTCTTATCTTTAATCAAACTTTGTTCTTCCGCCTCTATGAAATAGTCTTGGTAAGTGTGAACAACCCAATCTCGGTACTCTCGCTTCTGCTTTGCCTTATCACTCTCAATCAAACTTTCCCAGCGTGTTCGTACCAAGTGAGCCTCATCAAAATGCAAACTTGCTAATGCATTCACGTCTGCCGTACTATTATTTTGAGCAGCCTGTGAAACTGCATTGTTCATCTCCGCTGCTTGTCTATTCAAAATTAGAATTAAAAGAATTAAAATAAACTCTTTTTTATGGCTCCCTTGGTCTTGTTCAGAATAAATTATGTCCTTACTACGCACGCATTAATAAAGTCAATAAACTACCGCGGTATTATCGATGCCATGATCAGAAATCAAAATATTAGAAATCTACTTACTTTTCAGTCAGGTGGTGAATTTCATGATTTTTCTGTCGGAAATACTCTCTTATCTTCGAGTTTAGAGCACTTTCTTTTCTCAAAAGTGTGACGAGGAGAGGTGAATGGACCAATGCATGATAAGCATCAGCAAACACCTCATCATCGCTTACCACCTCGGGTGGATTGTACTGGAGAGTTTCCTGAGTAAAAATAAAGAAACAAGTAATTATGATGCATTATTACTACAGCACAGCAAGTCACAGAAATGCTAAAGACGCAGTGGTAGTGGATGTGCGATGACTTCGATTCCAGCCAAGACCATGACATTACAGTGATTACAGTACAGTGGGTGAAAGCGCTTGTCCGTTCAACAACCTGGAGTCAACGTGTACTGTGTAGTAACACATGCTGGACAAGTGTGTCTGTCAAGCAGGCAAGACCATTCACGATGCTTATCCATCTTAAAGACTACTAGTTTACTGATCACTGATAAGAATTTCTAACTAAAAATCCGCCAACTAGCCTAAATTAGAATACAGGCATAAAATGAAAGAATGATTCGAAACCTCTTTGAAAATTTTCTCCCATTTGGCAATGACTTCCTCGATATCCTTCGCTTCTTCAGCCTGAACTGCAAGATGCTTCCCATTATGATCCTTCACGAAACTTTCCAGCTTGGCCTCCACTTCTGCATCCACGAAAAAATAATCACAGTTTATATTTAAAACAACGCCCACTCAAAGAACCTCTTCGTCTTCTATTAGAAATAATAAATTTCCAACTCACCATCCTCAAATAGAATGGGGAGCTGGAACGAGGACAGAATTCTCTGGGCCAATTCCGAGACTCGAAGCTCATCGAAAGGAATGTCGACTGGAATTTGAAACCGCAGGACTTTTCCTTTGTGCGTCAACTCGAAGACAAAGTCCTTTTGATTGTTGTTCAGTGTCTCTTCGCCTTTCTTCTTCCTTGCAGCACCAGCTTCCTCCTCCATGGTATCTTTCCCGTCGTATTTCGAATCCTAAAACACGGTTAATCTGAGATAAGTACGATGCTTCAATTTCAGTGACCAATAATAAGCCCTTACCTTTTACAGTTGTTGCAATGACTAATGATAATGATGTTGAGAGTGTTGACGGAAGATATCCACACAGAACGAGTGAGAGTGAGTGGAGGACTGTCAAAGGTGAAAAAGCTGTTTCCCGCATTCCGAGGGTTTTTCTCAATGTGAAGGTCGCAGGGTGCCCCAGGAAACACATGGCCAGGCCTCGCCAGCTCTCTCAGAGCCGCCGGGAGAGGATTCGCCTTCACGTGGTCCAACACAATTTCCGAAAAAGATCTTACCCACAAACCTTGCACAAACCTTGTAAGAATCATTAGAATCAATTGCCGCACCACCACCGGTCACCGGTTTATTGGCTTCTGGATTTAACGGACATCAAGTTATCAATTGAGGGGACTCACGCAGCAGGGACACGCACTGCAGAAGGCACTCTTCATTGTACTATCGTAAGAACAATTGTTTGTTTTTAATTATTTTTGTATGTAGATTGTAGCATTGTAGGGGATATATTGTTGTTAGTATGTGGTGAACATGTTGATTATTTCGTCTCAGGAATGTGCGTAGCAGTGATTTGTGTTGCAGAATCTTCTATAATAATTTATCATATTATGATTAATGAACGCTGATTGTCCTCGTGTATTTTAAAAGTGTGTTTTCATTTTCATACATTTTAATTGAAGGGGGAAGAACAAATTTTGCTGGAGCTATGAGTTTTTTGAAATCAAAGACGGTAGTGGAGGAAGGAGACGTGGTGATTTTATACTTGTCAGTTTCATCCCAATATCCAATTGAAGTGACCAAGTTTACGAAGAATCGAAACGGACAGTTGGTGGAGAATAAATTTCAGACAATCTATGGGGCCCTGGATGTGATGACCTTGGTGGGGAAGAGGTATGGGAGTAAACTTAACCTTCCATGGGGATGGGGTTACATTCTCAGTCCCACTTGCGAACTCTGGACTAAAAATTTGCCACATAGAACTCAAATCATTTATACTCCGGACATTAGTCTCATACTCATGGGACTGAACTTGAGTCCCGGATCGATTGTCATCGAAGCTGGTATGACCTCAAGTGTAAACATTAATTGCAAAGTAACCTTGTACATGAATTGTAAAGTTTTTGAAATCTGGATGTTATTTCTGGTTGTCAGGTACTGGAAGTGGGTCTCTCTCTCATGCGCTTGTAAGAACTGTTTATCCTATGGGTCATCTCTACACCTTTGACTTTCATAAAAAACGGGCTGAGTTAGCAAAAGAAGAATTTGATGTATGGAATTTCATTTCTTGATATTTTCCAGAGTCAGTATTAAAATTACTTCTAATCTACTCAATTATAGAAACATGGATTGGCTGAGTGGGTGACAGTCGCTCATCGTGATGTCGTTACAGATGGATTTAAGATTGACAAGGAAGCAGACGCAATTTTTCTTGATTTGCCATGCCCATGGGACGTTATTCCTCATGTTCAGAAATCTCTAACTAGAGGTTAGGATTCTTTAAATATCAGCAATTTTGGCCTAAAGTATATTTTTGATGCGTTGCACTTTCGCTTTTGAAATCCTTTTACTAGAAATTTCGACTATTTCTGAGCTTGTATTTAGTAGCAATCGCATGTATGCATATAGTCGGATTAGCAAAATGAAGGCTTGGATGTTGTACAATATGGTTGAAAATAATTTCAAAGAACTAGCAGGCTGTTTTCAAGAACGTTTCAAACACTAATAAGCCAGAATATGTGATACTATATAATTTACATGAACAGGGAATCTATATGTGAGATTGTATTGGGCGGTAATGCCTGTTGAACCGGACAGACTTCATTAGATTAGAAAGCCTAGTGTTATATGGTATATGAAAAATGAGGTAAAGTGTTAGCTCATCTTGGCTATCGATTGATCTTCGTCATCATAATCATGAAATTTTACGCGAAGACTGTTGGCTCCATCAACTTTATTCTAGCAAACGAAAAGTAAAATCCCGTCATATCGTTTTCCAGATTGGTATCAAAACCTCTAAATCATGTTATTAAATTATGATGGTAGTGGTTTTTCATGGGAACCAGAGTCTGCAGAGTATTAATTTTGTAAGGTGGTTGGCCATAGCCAGTATTGTTTAGAATCATTCGGCTTCTATGCAACTCCACGATTCCACCTCCGTCCCATTGCTTGATTGTTGAAGAAACTATCGGTTGTTTTAATGTACAATACTACAAGGATCATCTCTGCATACGAATGGGCTGTTAATGTACACATTATAATTCATAATCAAATTTCTCGTATTGGCTGTTTAGCCACGACAGAGTCACAAGTAGTTATGCGTAGCATTAGTGTCATTTTTTCATACCACATTTGTTGTGTCAGTGATTTGATAGTTAAATGTAAAACTACTAAATCTGGAAAATACTGTAAAGAAACCACATGGTATGGTAATGCCTGTACAAAAAGCCAGTGAAGCATCAGTTTGGGTAGCCTTAATTATATATTACGTTTACTTGAGGATGATCAAAATGAGCCGGATTCCTTACTAATCAGCTACTTTTCATTCCTCTGGAAAATAATTTATCATGACTCCATAAGCCACACACATTTCAAGAAAACAAGATTTGTATCTGAAAACAAGAAGAAGAGTAAAGGGTGTACTACAGCGATAGAAAATAGTTCTTATTCTGCATGGTCGACTCCTCCTTAATGCTTTAAATCAAACTTCAATAATCAAGTAAAGCTCGTTTTTACTGATATTCTTCGCTACTTTCTATGTATGCAATGTAGTCGAAAACGTATTTTTATTTTGATATTCTTCTGTTTCAAAGTGTATTAATAGTAATGACAATTAACTTTGATGTCTTCGATATTTTTAATACATGATAGGGGAATATTTTCTAGGGGAAGAAACTACTCTATTGGCATAGTCTTGTGAATATCTTCTGGCACTTCTGGAATATCTATTGGTTAGTGTATTTTATCATAACCGACCACTTATCATTATTTCAGTTAGACTTCTGCTTTGGTATAACCAGAGACTTTTATTAACGAGAGTCAGTAGCTATAAGAATCTGAAGAGTAAGACTACGATGCTATAAAAAGTTAACATGTACTGCTCAAAATGATGAGTGAGTAGAAGTATTTGATGTTTTCCCCCAATTCACACAAAGAATGCCTTTTCACACTTCCATCACAGAACTTTTAGGAATAATTGTTCGCTTGGCATTAATTTGGAGCGAGCATAACAAAGTTCAACTCGAGCTAACGTTTTATTACATGCATTTATGTACCTATTTACAATTTACATGATCATCTAGGGAGCCGGTCTAATTACCCTTGTCTGGCAGCTTTTAATTTCATACCATGTTTATATTACAACTCATACACTTATTGTTCATCAAACGGCATTTGTACATGCCTTTAATTTTTAAACTACCTGTTTCTTTAAGAAGTCTCGCTTCCACACAAATAACTCCAGTCCCTGTCTCAGATGAGGAATTTCCGTACGGAACTGTTGTTTCTCTAAGATTCTTCACAAGTTTTGTAATTGCGAGTTTTCAACATGTAAATGGTATTTTAATGCTCGTCGGTATGTTATTTAGTATAAAAACAGTTAATAGATTAGGTTTTATTGATGCTTTGAGAGATGACTGATAAATTTAATACATGCACACCATATTGCATATATAATTTATATAATGCGTACAAATAAGGGAAATGTAAGACAATAGAAATGTATATGTATTAATAACCTGCAATATATTTTCCCTTAAAGTCAACCATATAGCGTTTCTTTTCACACTTCAGAAGTTCAGAATACCTTCAACTCGTCTATAGTTAATTGTCTCATGTATGTTATCTAACTACTAGTATAGTTAGGATGCAAATAGTTTGAGCTGAAGAAATTACGAATGGTCATAAGTTATTTAGAGATTTTGATTTCCTTCTGAAGTCTGCGTCTGGTAATAAGTGGACATATAATGATATAGCATGGATTTTTCTTTTGCACCTGAATTTAATATGAGAGTATCAAGACCTCTTGTGTGGTAACAAGATGGACATGACAATGGTTCAGAAGTTGTTTTAGTATTCCCGTCTTAGGATTGCATGTTCGACGCTGATGTATAATCAACCATTTTGGTGATGGTGCTATATAGTACATATAGTGAATCCACATTTTCGACGAGGTGTAAAAATCTGAAGGCATCAACAGGTTGGGTGTTCCTCATCATTTTAGGGCGCACTTAATAGCCAGAAGATCAGCGCTGCATTGTGAAGGAGTAGCTATTATTATTATCTATTGTTCAGACTTGATTTTATTACTGTATTTACAAAGCGACGAAGATTCAGAGCACGTGCCATTTAATTTCATATCTTTTGCATGTCGAATCAAGCACAATAAATGTCTGTAGCAATTATTGACCACTTCTATCAATACTGAGACGTGGTTATTGAATAGAACAAATAAGTCAAACTACCTGTTGAGATTGATAATTATTGCTTTTAAGTTTGGCCTATGGCAAGGTAGTCAATAAATTGCATTGATACTTCCTGCTTTTTTTCACCATATTCTTTTGTGAGTATTAAAATATGATCTACTTCAACCAAAATTGAATTCAATTGAAAGTTCCTCAGGTGTTTCAAGATTCAAGGTTACTTTATTTGTTCAGTAATGTTTTGTTTATAGAATACGTTTCATTTTAATTATGACACGCTCCCGATTAAATTGATTTATCAAGTTTGTCAAAATTTTATGGCGAGTCGCAGCATGCAGCTTTTTGGGAGATACTTATGCCTCTCGTGAATGTAATAGCTCAGACAGTCTAAGACTTTCGATGTGGTTAAACTGAACGAGCTGGGCTCCTAGGTTGGTGGGGTTTAAAAAACAGTTTCCTTTGCTTTTATGAATCGCTTAGGCATTTACAATAAAGTGCGTTTCATTCACGTGTGAAATGGTTACTTAAAATTCTTGTCACTCTTTTCTACTACTAACAAACAGTTTTCAGCATTTATGGATTAGTCGAGTGCCTTATGTTTTCCTCAGCCGGTTTTGTTAGATTTATGCTTTTTATGGATCCACTGATGGGTGTTTTTATTTCTCATGCGAGATCTCCGTTTGTGTTTTACAGGTGGACGACTTTGCACCTTTTCTCCATGTATCGAGCAAGTTCAAAAGACATGCGAAGCTCTCAAGAAATCTAATAGCTTTGTGATGATTCGTACTCAAGAAGTTCTGCAACAATCAATGTCGATTCATACAAAAACTTTAATGTCCATTGACTTTAACCCACCAGAAGACGCTCAAGGGGCAAAAGGACCGATGGGACCTGTGAAGAAAGCACCATGCAAATTCCGTACACTTGTTCCTCCCGTTCAAATACCTGGTCACACAGGGTACGTTACTTTTGCAACGTACGTACCCCCAGAGAGTGAAGTGATGTCATCAGAAGAAGAAATGAGATAATCAAAGCAACAATTGGCATCTCAAGTGGAATTTCATGTTCTGTGCAAATTAGTTTTACTTTATTACTTTCCTTTGGAAAATATTTATATATTTTATGAGAATTTAATGAACTTATTAAATAATTAACGATCTACTTGATCAATATTTTAAGCATTGATTGCATTCTTGGACATAGTTTATTCTTATAATCCTTGAGATTGATATATGAGACTGTATAATACAATTTAACATTAGGTTTGTTATTTGGTACATTTAATGTATTGCATATGTGATGAAGATGATTGACCAAACAGTTAACGTTGTTGTACCCGTGGGATAAATAAATGTTGAGTTCATTTTGATATATTTGATATGAAGAGATTTATGCTAAAGTTACACACTAAAGTATCGTTACTGTACACAATTTTTGGCTTGCATATTTCCACTTTTTGGTTTCATTTTTAAGGTTAGACGAATCAAGCTAAATTGTACAACATATACACACACACTTAATATGTACCGATGGTAATTTAACGTGACTATTAATTTAAGTACCTGAAAAACTAAAGAAATCATAATTATATGCACAGCTATATCCTTAAATAGGGTTAAAATTATGAAAATTCGTAAACGACCCTTTTAAAAATCAGAAAGTACTTTTACACTACGAACGTAAACTCTTGGTCCTTGAAATTTTGGCCAAAGAATTATTGTTAAAATGATAAATATCTTAATTATTAGTTGAGACTGGCTAAAACGTAAATTAATTTAGCAGTAAAATATTCAAAGTGTTGGTAGTTGGGCCACAATGCATTCTCTTTTTACAATCAGATAGGAATAATATTATTACTATTTTAAAGTATCTTCTAGTTAAATTAAGAGCTGTGCGATGACTCCTTTCTTTTTACTACTCAAGATGAAATGGTACAAACTTGTCTCATATTTTACTAAGCAAACCAGTTGGATTATTAATTTACCTCTACAAAAAAATCGCAAATAAACTTGTCCATGTCGGATAAGATACAAGCTGTAGTTTAATCATCTTAATTGCTTTTGCATTGCATTTTCATTTATTGCGAAGGTCTTACTTATTATTGTCAGCTATATATTATTTAGTAGAGTTAATGCCTCCCTTTTAGCCTATAGGGAAATTTTAATTATACTTTATAATGATTGAAATAGCAATAAAGCCATGAGCTTATCAATTCTATCATCACACTATACCTAGTGAGTAATTTGATATGTTCATTTGGTTTATGTACAAGCGCAAACATAATAAGCTGTCAAAATTACTTGGATAATTGCAGCTCACTCTATTTTAGCTTATAATATGTTTGTGTGGGCAAGGTACACATTTTTTTTCAATTTTTATATCTTTATTGTCTTACGAGCCCGTGTGGAACTAAATAAGTTTGTGGTCGGAATAAAACGAACCTCTTCTGATTAAAAGGCATTCATCTCATGGAAGACTCAACCTTGCAAGGTAACTGTTTTATAACTGCCTTCAGTTTTAATTTACGTCATAGGAGGCTTTTTTGTCGCGTTTTATTGGATACTTTTTGGTCGACAATTTTTACTACCTCATTCTCTCTGAGCACCGATCTTTACTACGATTGTTTACAAGTACGAAATAATACGAAAAAACTTTCAGTCGATTTCTCCTGTTTTAAGTGAATATTTTTACTGCATAAGTCGTTCTTATTGGTCGACCTGTTTGACATATTTGAGTGAGAGCTTTTTTGTAGCAAAGGCATAAGCTTCATCTTTTCCATGTTACGTAGTGTGGATATCTTAATCTTGATTTTTGGTTGCATAAGAAATTTCTTCTCAAAGTTATTAAGAAGTTACGATGACTTTTGAATATTTAGTTGATTTTGATCTTCCAGGGAGAAGTTGAGGGAATGTATTGTTCACTGGCTGAGCATGTCAAGCAGATGAGAAAGGTGATGACAGGACGCTCATAAACTTTCCCATTTTATTGGCTTGTTTTCCTCGTTTTCTGAAAAAGACAATACAATTTATAATATTACAGGATTATTTCAAACTCTTGTCTTCATTCATAGCAAAAAGAGTATTTCACAATTGTCTGATTTGTAAGATTTATTTGCAGTCTTGCTGTGAGTATAAATAAGAGTACTTATATCCTGAATGCTTATCATTGATAGTGTATATATACTTGTTTAGGCATCTCAATCGAAAAGCGTACAGAAATACAGAATTGAGTGTCTCTTGCAATTTCCATCTCTATCGAATTCACCGGACCTATTACCCATGCGGCCCATTGATCCTGTGTACTTTTGTGGAGCTTTAATGCAATAAAAATTGGTGCCATATCAAATACACATATAACTACTCATTGGATCCTGCTCGCACTGTTAATTTAAAAATAAGAAAATGATCTGAAGGAATGCCTCAGAAAAACATCGTCTTAAAAGAAGCCTTGGGAGAAATAGTTGGAATTTGGACCGTGGGAAAGCAGGAGTTCGTTCGAGGGCTGGAGGTACTTTTACTATTTCGATATACCTACACTCGCGTTATTAGTTTTTTCATCGAGTCTCAACAACAATCGGGTTTCGCCCCCTTTCGCGTTCATAAATAATAATCGGCTATCTGTTCTTCTTCTGGAACTCTACACAGGTCTGACTAAGAGATCCTCCCTCTTCATCACTATCCGTCGTTTCGAACCCGAAATACAGAGATATTCCTTCTTGACGACTTTCCTTTCCAAGATTCTTATTCTTTCTTCCATCTACCACCACCTACTTTGCATCTCACCTCTATCACTTGCTCTCTCTTCAGATCAATTCCACGATAAAACCTACAACTTAAACTTCTTGCACCACCAACTCACTTGACCTCTCTTCCTTCCTTCTCTGACAGAAACAAAAGGAGATCTGTTTCCTTCAAACGCCGTGACTTATGGTGCGAAGATGTGTGTGAAAAATGTGGTTAATCGTTATACATTCTAGATTCAAACTTTGGTTTTTATACGCCCGTCGTCTTATCACACACACACATCTCGCTTATAATCTATTACTAATTCGTACAACTTGTTAGCAATAAATATGTAATCTTGCATTTTTAAAGGGCTATGGGAGATTTAAAAAACTCTTTCAATGAAATAAATCCAATCTTTCGTGGGCTTTAATTTACCGAAAGTAAGTATTTTTCCCTCAGAGCAGTGTTTTCATTCCGTTGTGCAATATGGCTTGAAAAGATGGGACGTGATTTCACTGCTTAATTGTGAGTTTTAAATACTTTTAAAATGCCACATTCCCCTTATTACTGAAGATTGATTTCTCTCTGCTTAACATCCATAAAGTGTCAGTTGTTAATTAAACATATCTTTCGCAGGTCGCTTGTTAGTCTGATGTCTGTGTAGTTTATGGGGATGAAACCATTTCGCCATACTTCACAGGATGAGGTTAACTTATTGAGGAAAAATGAGAAAAGTATGTGTAATGCATTTAAGTTGTGAATTTTCCTAACTGCGTACTAAATCATTGAGAATGAAATTGATGTAGATTAATCTGACTTTTTGTCGGTTTTGAGTTCAACAAGAATTCACATATCCAAGAAATAATCCCCCTAAGAAGTCATGTTGGCATAATGCATAAAGTTCAGAGATTACTTTTGCTGAAAGATGGTTGTGTGTGTGTGTGACTCACTGGGATGGAGTTAATTGGAAGACAAAGATTAATTAACAATATGATTCAACTTTTTCAAACAATTTTAATTTAAATCCGGTTTCACAAATGTACGCGCATTTCTCACTCACTTCACTTCATCCCTTCATTCATATGCTACGAGCGTAACTTCCCAATCGGTTCTTCTTATTCATCTTCGGTATTGTACGTATATATATTTACTACGATACACCTGCTTCTCAAGGAAAGATCATCAAGAAGTCTAGATCAATATGAGTCATCATCGCCTGCTGTAGACTCTCTTCCATATGCACTACATACTACACATACAAGTATACAACTAATACATGCGTATATGTTGTGCTACTCTGAGAATCGTAAAAAGTCTTGTTCATTTGCTTTCCCATGATGTGAAGGAGGAATCAAAGATCGAAATGTGTGTGTGTGATAGAAAGGCTAGAAAGTTAAATGGTCCTCTGCATGAGTGCGTCCTGCTAAGATCTTCACAGAGTGTCTGTCGGTTTTAACGATCAAAGCATGCAACAAGGTAATTCCAACTTAAGATTAATTCACCTCGCGGACTCCACACTGTTCGTAACCTTGTTAAGTAGACCAGTTCTCTAGCCGGGAGTTGTGTCATGCAATGATCCTCCTATGCATTCATTTCTACTACTCCCTATACACTAAATTACCCTACCTTTCCGTGGGAAAATGACCACCGATCACTCTCCTGAACTTTCCGTAGTGAAGTTAAAAAGCAGAATATTCAAACACTTACCCCCGGTGTCGGATTCCGGTGTAGGAGGCAGTCGGTTTTCTTTATTGGGACTTCCAGAGTCGGACATTTGCATGTGGAATCCCGTATGATGAGTATGAGTATGATGATGACCCGATGCAGGATGAGCCAGTCCCATTGTGAATCCAAATCCAGGGGCATACAAATGGTGGGGATGGTTTGTAGAGTGAATTGCACTTGGAGAAGCTCCATTGTTATTACTTGTTGTGGGGCAGAAAGGAAGGTAAGGTTGGTACGTAGGGACGCAGTGGATAAGGTCAGTTCCACTCACGACATTCCCATGGCTGTCACGTTCTCCGTTACTATTATTATTACTACCGCCGTGACTAAGACCAGATGAAGTGCTTCCGATGCCCCCACTACTACTACTACTGCCTCCTCCTCCACTTCCACCACCCAAGGACACTCCATTGTGTGAATGATGATGATGATGGCTTCCGTAAAGCTGGAGATCTGGAACTCGCTGAGTTTGTCCTTCCCAAATTGGCGAAGGAGTTAAAGGACACGCCATCGCTAGAGTTTCTTCTTTCACGGGTGAACTTAGGGAGTCGGCAGCAGCGGATGAGTGATCGTCCATTCCCCCGAATATTTTGACCACCCCTCGAGGTCTCGTGTGATAAGGGAACGAAGGCGACGCTGCTGCAGCTGCAATGAGGGCTGAGACTGCCGATGAAGAGGACCCTTCTTGGGAGTAGTGATGATGATGATGGTGAGCAAAGTTGTAGGCTGGAGAAGCCCGAAGTGAAGAAGTCTCAAGATGCCCTGACGAAGAATTCAACGGAGGAGATGAACTTTCATGGAGCAACTCCCCCACGACAACTCCTCCAGTGGAGCTGTGGGTGTGACTATTGACAGACGGTACACTGGAAGTGGCAGAGCCACTGCTCCCAACTGGTCCACCACCACCACCACTGGAAATACCCGACGAACTTTTCTTCATCTTCTTCCGCGGAGTTGAAGAAGAGTTGGAAGAATTCGTATTGTTGTTGCTGGTGCTATTGTTAGCCCCAGTTCCTTTCGAGGAAGGGACAACAACAGGTTGAGTTGAAAGAGACCAATTGTGAGGAGAAGTAGCTGAAGGAGAAACCACTGTCGTCGTACTCCCTTCGGACTTATTATTGCTGCTGTTTGGACCTGACGATGAGTACCCGACGCCACCGTGATGATGCGAAGTCCCTGTCGAGGAAGAAGAAGTTCCTCCGATCTGGTGATGATGGTTATTATTATTGTTATGATGGTGCTGGCTATGATGGTGATGGGACCAATAACTTTGAGCATAAGGATTTGCAGACATCTGATGGAAATCAAATGGAATTGATGACGATGCAGCAGCAGCAGCTGCTGCTGCTGCAGCAATGCTAAAGTCAAGTGGAGATTCCTTTCCCCCTTCAAAAGAGGGGTGGTTGAGGTGGTGGTGGGGTGCAGTTGCTTGAGAAGTGCTGCTGTAAGGATTATGGGGATGAGGGAGTGAAGGGTGGTGGTGGTGGTGGTGATGAGATGGATGGTGGTGGGGGTGGTACGGGCTCGGACTACTGTAAGTCCCCCCTCCGTTGTGGGGAGAGTGAAGGGCAGCTGCAGCTGCTGCTGCTGCTGCAACTCCTGCCGCTGAAGTTCCAAGAGCAGAGGAAGCAGCAGC
>Ga0194135_10000997_pt1 | contig 16540 bp, 16 predicted proteins | sample LitLau_LLRF_2013_FD_134024 | JGI IMG/M metagenome (GOLD analysis project Ga0194135, IMG submission 134024) | Freshwater sediment microbial communities in response to fracking from North America - Little Laurel Run_MetaG_LLRF_2013 (version 2) | ecosystem: Environmental > Aquatic > Freshwater >...
GCCCCGGTGCCTGTGCCAGTCCCAGTCCCAGTTCCAATCCAAGTCCCCGTCTTGCCGTTACTCCACCACGAGCATCAACACTACCATCATCAGTACCCAGTCAGCAGTGGGTATGGGTGGCCCTCGTCCTATTCCTATCCCACAGCGAGTGCCTACGCTGGCGGTGGACATTATTCTAAGGGGTGGACTCAATCCGTTTCACCCGGATATAGCGGCTACTACCCTACCAGCCCCTACGGTGCCACAAATGCTTACGGTGCCGCCACTACTGGTGGCTACAGCGACGCCTATGCACAGGCGTACGCTGGCGGCGGGTATACCTACGCAAACGGGCAAGGCTACAGGACGAACATTGATTCCGGGCCGACCTATTCTAGTCAAATTTCAAACATTCCTAGTCAGTTCCAAAGAGACGCTGGGAGCGTCAATGCAGCAGCACAGTTTGGCAATGGCAACAGATTCGGTGGCGGCTCCAGCACGTTCAATGCCGCTGATGGATTCAACAGTGGTGGTGGTGATGGGAACACATTTGGCAGCGCCGAGGCTTATAACGGTGGAAATGGAAACATTTTCGTCAACGCCGCCGCCGCCACGGCAAATACTCCAACGAAAACCAACTCCGTCAGAGAAACCAACACGGATGAGGACAGCGCCCTGATTCAAGAGTTGTTGGCAGATGGAGAAATAACGCAAGCGGAATTGGATGAACTGAACCTGGGCAGTGGTGGGAGCAACAACCAAGATGGAAATGAAGTCCGAAGGGGTCGTACGCTTTTCCCTGTCCAAGAAGACCCCTCCCCCTCACGCTTCCGCTCCGGAGAAATCCCGCGGGATGAGAATCAGTTTTTAGAAAGGCGAGTCCTGCCAGCAGGCAAAGTAGAAACAAGACTTCCGATCCATGCGACTGGACCCGATGCTCCGCACTCCAATGGCGGACGCCTAACGTTTGGGATTGCGAATCCAGAAAAACCGAGTAGCCGAATTACATTTCCGGATGATTCGAAAAAACGGAGTAGACGCCAAGTCTCTTCTGCGGATTTCGCGAGAGTACTCAGCCAAAGCGTCAAAGCCCAAGCGCAGGTCAGCCAAATCAAACTCATGACCTTCTCGACCTCGACCTCATTTGAGATTTGACCTGGTGGAATCCTGACGTGACTCACGTATGTAACTGCAACGAGAAGACTAATCTGAATGACAGTGGGAGGGACTGAGACGCTTGAATGACGCTTTTCTAAAATAGCATGAGGTTGGGAAATGCCTGTAAGGGATGCGTAATAAATTCCGGCTCTCCTTGTTTCCATTTTCAGCGACAATTGAATCTGGGCGGAGCTTGCCCTAATGGTTACGTCTGTTGTCGGAAACCAATTCGTCCTACAATCAATCAACAGCAACAGCAAACTTATCCTGCCAAACCGAACAACAATTACGTGAGCAATAGTCTCCAGCCGAACTTCGTTCCTGCTAACATTGGGCAATGCGGGAAGCGGAATGCCAGGGGGATTACCGGAAGGGTGACGAATCCAAATCCAACCAATGAGGGTGACACTGACTACGGTAAATGCAAAACACCTCTCCAAAGATGAAACTTAATAGATTAGGCACGGACTAGATTGATAATTTTCTTCAATTTTTCACAATAGGTGAATACCCTTGGCAAGGTAAAAAAAAATTTTACTTGTAAAAATTCTTTTCACTCTTTCCATGCAATCACTATGAACGGGAAATGAGTTTTAAAATCCCTTAATTAGTGGCAATTCTGAAGAAAGATGGCTACGACAACGTTTACGTCTGCGGAGGATCCATCATTGACGAGCGGCATGTTGTGACCGGTAAGATGCGTCTCTAAGTAGTTGAGATTAACTAGAAAACTAATTAAGTTACCCTCACGCAGCGGCCCACTGCCTCAAGGGTCTCCAACCGAATGACCTCCGTGTCCGTATGGGAGAGTGGGATGTGAACCACGAGACTGAATTTTATCCACACGTTGAGAGAGACGTGGCTGGATTTGCAATGCATCCTGACTTTTACGCTGGGAACCTATTCAATGACATTGCAGTGATGCGACTAGAAGGAGCAGTTGATTTCAGACAAAAGTAAGAACCGGAAATTAAGGTTGGACTGTTCAAATAGAAGCATGTTGTGCCGTGCCTAATGCCTAAACTCCATATCCGTAGTCCGCATGTGAGTCCAGTCTGTGTGCCGCCGACAAACACCGAATTCGGAGGTCAGAGATGCCTAGTGACAGGATGGGGAAAGGACGGCTGGGGTGACAAGGGGAAATACCAAAATGTACTCAAAGAAGTTGACGTTCCCGTTCTGAGACATTTTGACTGTGAGCAAAAGTTGAAGCGTACCCGACTTGGTAAGAGTGCCCTTGGACAAAGAGATGTCATAAAATATTCTGAGAGATGGGTCAGTCACTCACGGTCAATGTAATTCACCCAGGTCCTGACTTTGTCCTCCACTCTGGATTCCTCTGCGCTGGGGGTGAGGAAGGGAAAGATGCATGTAAAGGAGATGGAGGCGGTAAGATGAAGATGACTTGTTGACTTTAATCACTTTAATGACTTTGAAATGGAGGAGACTGGAGCGCTTGGATGTTAGAAATAAATCGTTTTCCCAATCCTGCTAGGTCCATTGGTTTGCAATGTCCAAGGGACATTTATGCTGGCGGGAATCGTGAGTTGGGGCGTTGGATGCGGGCATCGAGAGGTATTGAGACGCATTGAGCAAACCGAACCTCCAATTAAAAACTAACTAATCCATAAACTGCTAATTATCTTGTTCTTTTTTTGGAAAAAGGTTCCTGGCGTCTACATGAAAGTATCTCACTATCGGGATTGGCTCCAAGAAACGATCAAAGTATAAAGAAGGAAAATCTGTTATGAGGAAGAATACCTGGACCTGAGTTTACCTGAGTTTTACAGTTCACTTGACGCTCCAGAGCCGCTGGTGCGGTTTGTAACCTAAGCGTAACAATTTACGTACATGTTAATCTCACATTGTTAACCTTCTTAATTAGTATTTATACCCAAGGAAAAGTAAAAATAACAAATCTTACAAAAATAAAAGTAATGACAGTTGATGGACAGGGACTGTCCGCGTCCGCCCCGAGGTTGTTGAATTCACGGTTTAAACTAATTATTCTTCCACTTTGCACTGTCCGCCATTGATTGAAACGTGAAAGAAATTTACTGATTAAAATTAATTGGTTTAATTAAAGTTTTCAGCTAAACTCTGACTGACACTGCCGCTGAAGGACGGACGGATAGTGAGTGCAGAAAAACAACAGATCGGGTTCCCGCGTCCCATTTCAAAACCATTGGCCAAAAAATACTTAAGTGGAGAAAGTGAGATTTTAATTTATGCTAATTAATTAATAATTAACTGCTCACTTTAACAAAAGTGTTAGTAGAAGATCAAAGAATATTGAAGAGTTGTTGGTGGATTGAATCAAGGCTGGCGATCACGGAGACTGGCTTTGGCCATTTTGATAGCACAATCCCGCTCAGCAGCTCCTCCGATGAAACCAGTTGCATGAACAAAATCAATCGTTGGAATTTCACTGATTTCCTCAAGTTCCTTCCCTCGGAGTCCCTGCCACTCTGTTTTCAGTGGTGTTCTAAATTGAATAAAATTATTTCAATCAAAGATAGATCGACCGGTCTTGCGATAACATCAACAGTGTCTAGTATTGTAGGGCCAATTAACCTCAAAATAAATGATTTTGGCTCAATTGGAACGGCTTGGACTCTCCACTTCCCTTTCCCATCTGGAAAAATGACAAATTGGATTGGAGTCTCAACCTCAAGGGCAACTTCCAACTTTGACAAATGGTCTTTCCAGGGAACTCCGCCATTTTTAAATTCCACAATTTCACCTGAAGGATCCACCTGCTTAACAAATTATTCATTCAGCAAAAGTTCCACTTAGTGTAATCAAGTGAAGGACATTACGTCGAATCGGGCATTAACAGCCTCTCGGACGATATTGTAGCCTTCCAGCCAATCTTCACAGTAGTAATCGACCCGATCCGTGAATTCGTCCTTGACAAGTTCCATTGCTGTCTCAAATGCGGCAGTCACGTCAGGATTATCCTCCTTCCAGCTGGGATTAAGGTAGGAAACACGACTGCTCAAGCCTGTAGTGATTTTGTAGGACATGGGGTATTCATTCATGGAAATGCCTGTAAATCAAATCCCCATTTTAGAATATCTCTTTCCCTTGATCCCCGTCCGTATTATTGCCTTAAATCGTACCGTTATCGATTGCATCAATCTCTTGAATGAAGTCCTCGTAAACTTTGTCGTAGATTTTTTCCAGATCCTCATCATTCCTATCCAGGTTACATATTTTTGAGAGCACGTCTCGTCCAAAATGGGCATAGACGAGTCCAGCGCTACTCAGTTTCGTCGTCCACGGTTTCCCCTCAACCACTGTGCTCATGGAGTGACTGAAGGATCTGTATCAGAAAATTTCGAACCCTTTAGTACAATCAAAAGGAATTATGTGATAACAAGCAGGCGCGGTTGGTACTTTTGATGGTGATCAAAGCGTTGCCTCGATGGGTCGTAAATGCTGCCCACGTCCACAACAATGTCACATGTTTTGAGAATTTCCTCATCTCGGGTCCTACAAAAATTAAAATTGCTGCGTAAGTTGTAAAAGACAGCGTCCTCCTTCCATAAATTCGCATCAATCAAGTGTCTCACCGAATGATTTGAGCGTTGTAAAATTGGGGTAAAAACTTGAGCATGACACAAGCCAGGACTTCGTCACAATGAAAGTTGCCATCATGGGTTCCAATGGAGAGGACCGGAGCCTTGGAACTGGAACCGGAGCACCGACGAGCTCCTGCCGACTCACTCCTTGCTGGCAGCATCCTTGAAAACAACGGCTCTTCTTTTCTTAGCAAGCTTCTAAGAATTTGTAGCATCAATCAATTAATTTCCACCTCGAATAAGATCGAATTGCAACTAAACTTGAAAGAACTTCACCGTTTTCCCGCCGGCGAACGGCTTGAAATTGACAAGGTTTCCGCCTATTAAATTCCCACACACTTGCTACCTCTGGTGACCAACGAGTCGAACTGAATCAGGCAGTCGGAATCTTATTTGACTTCCACACGCCGTGTCCGTTCCTTCCGGTAATTTAATTGGATTCGCTTTTCATCTCTCTCTGATTAATTCAGATCATCATGGTAAGTGAAGTCTCAATTAACTCTACTGATTTACTCTTATGTCATTCCTTATTTTGTAAGATTGCCTCTCTTAACGTAACTGACCTGTAAACGGCTGCTTGTTCACATGATTTGGTTGTTAATTTGCATTGTTATTTGTTAACCACTTTCACTGTGACATGTGACTGTTTCACTTGTAACTTATAGGGGTGGGGGGAGAGGGTAGGCAACTTTGGAACGGGAACAGGAGTTACAGGAGATGCGACGCGAATGTCAATCTTATTCTTAAATTGTCTAAATTTCAGCCACGTGAAATCAAGGAAATCAAAGACTTCCTCCTGAAGGCGAGGCGGAAGGATGCCAAAAGCGTGAAGATCAAGAAGAATACGGAGAACGTAAAGTTCAAGGTCCGATGCTCACGGTTCCTCTACACCCTCGTCATCACCGACAAGGAGAAGGCAGAGAAACTGAAGCAGTCGTTACCCCCAGGTACGGAATCCATGAATCCGTCAACACTTGTTTTCGCTCAATGCGGCGGTGAACTCGAGGCCTGTGGCAATACTAATCCCTTGCTCTTTAATTTACAGGTCTTCAAGTAAAGGAGAAGTGAGGAGTTAATGGGTTTACTTTCTATTAATTAGAATAATTCCATAACCTTGGGATCCACTGTGGGTCAATAAAGAGTTGACTCGTTGAGTTTCTCAAGGAATCGCGTTTTTCATTTTATTGTCTTCTACATAAGGACTCTGATTCTTTGGACTAGCCAAACTGGACGACTTTTAGCATTTAGCACTTTCTGTTCATGATTACGATTAGCAAAATAGGGTATTATGAGTCAAACTTAACATTGATTTGCCATATTACGGCATTACGACAGAAAGGGATTTAAGATTCAGGCTCAAAGGCACGAGATCCACAAGTCGAAATTTCCATATCTTAAAAGTAATTGATCGAGAGGTCAGTCTAATTAGGTGGAATTCTTAGTAGTCGATGTAAACTCCGAAATTCTGCCGGAGTTGTTCCAGGAAGAGGAAGAGGAGCACCGTATGTGGACCCAAGCGAACGAATGCTGGAACGAATCCCTTGAAGAATCCTTGGGGACCCAGTTGGGCCGTATACGTGACCAAGTGCCACAGACTCTGCGGCACAGAAAGAGAAAGGTCATGAAGCTAATTGAATTCAATTCAACTGCAGTTTAATGCTTAGGTCATTTAGGCATACCCTGAATTCGCCTGGCTTTGCATTCATTTGCCTCGTTTTGAGCACATCCAGCGGTTGTGTGATAAAAGTGGCCACGGCCCCCTTAGACAGATTCACAACTGGATACACTTTCTTACATTTCAAACGCCAAATGATTCCGCCGAAGCATCGTGTCAGTAGTATTTCACACTTACAGCTGTCAGGCTCGCCAGGAAATGTGTAAGCATATTGTCCTTAAACACTTTGGTCTGGAGCAGCATAACCTTGACTTGGTCATAGAATGACAATTGACCCACGGTCACGAAAATGGCTCGAGTAGTCGCCGTGGATGCTCCAGAGAATACTTTCCGCAATCCTTCCTCACGGTAGACTCGGTAGACGCCGTCCAGGGCATGCTTGTAGCTAAAATAGGAATATCAATGAAAGGTAATTAGTGTTAAATGTGTAGATTAAGGAAATCCCAGTTTCATCCTACGCAGCAATGACACAGAGTAGTTAATGATCTCATTAAGTTCTACCTACTTGCGGCGTTTGTCCATGGGCAACTTAATATCATTTTGCATCCGAACGTTGACCATATCCCCAGGCGTCCCAACAAATCCTCCACAAGCCCCCGATACAGCAGCCAACCCCACTTTCTCGATGAATGGAATGTCGGAGGATCCTGGTTTGGTTAAATGTTGTTTCCCTACCTGGATTCAAAATTATTCAACTTTGGATAAGAAATTCAGGAGGAGGTTCAGGTCAAGGGTGAATGTGTGCTTATTACCTCGTATAGACCAAATCTAGTTCCTGAGTATGTAATCTGTCGGAGCATGGATGCTGACAAGCCATTGTACAGTGCCAAAGCGCCTTGCTTCCGAATTATCTGAGCAGTTTGACTGAATATCCCAATCTTCCCTTCCTGTTGAGTCTGGAGATGAACCTGGTGAGGTGAGGGGAATGATGATTAAATTAGGATTCACTTGGAGCCGTTTTGCAGCAATCCTTTCGTCATGCATGCCTCTATGTCTGTCATTCAAAAGGTTAAAATAGCAAATCAGCTGATACTTACTTTGATGAGATCCAAAGGGTGTGTGCAGCAGGCTGCAGCCGTTGAAGCAATTCCGCCAAAGTACCACCGTGCAACTAATTTCTTGTGACCCGAGTTGTCACTCATTGTGAAGACAAAGACAAGATCCCACCCGGCCCGGTTCTCTGGACGCACTTGGACAATATGGAATGGAGCGGTCAGCTGTTGGAAGTTGGACTTGGACTGACAATCCAACGAGACCGGACGGCGTCACCGCTTCCTTGCCTCGGCCTCGTGTAAATATGTAGATTGTGTAAATTAGATTTCTCAGCCTCTGGACTCTGGAGACGCTGGCATTCACAAAATCAATTCAAACTGGTTCGTTGGCATTTGCATACGGAACGGAAGAGTCTATTAAATTACTACAGGCAATCACAAGGCAAGAGTAAGAGAGCCAATTATTGGAACAATAACAATAAAGTAATTAGGAAATACCAAACAAAGCCCACCCATCCCTACTCCTTTTCTCAAATAAAAATTACTATGAGATGCTGGATGCATTAACTTTCCATTTTTAATTGAGGGATGACCGTGTTTGAACAAACGAAACTTAAATTATAGAGTCGAGTTACATTAGCGTCTTTTAACAATCACCGGTGGAGGTCACCCAGTGCATGGTTATGGTTGGTAACAGAGGACAATAATAATTAAATGCGGTTATTTTAACAAAGCGAACTCGATGCTTGTGGAATATTCAAGTCATAAAAGGCAGAGCATTCTCGCTCCTAAGCAATTCAATGGTTAGATTTAGATTAATTTAAGTCTACCTACCTTAAGATCACAATTGAAATTCAAAGGGTGACAGGCATGTCGTGGTATGGGAGTGTTGGTAATTCATTGACCTGTAGGATGTGCATGGAGGTAGAGATCGGTGAAGGATGCGGAATAGGAAGAAGAACCCAACTAATTAATTACGTACTGCTAATTGAATCCGTAATCGTTAAAATTCTACTTTTGGTATCGAATTGATTCATAGGTCGGGTTGGGGTCGGGGGCCTTATGCCCCAAAATGGCATTGGTTTGGTAACAAAGCTAATACTCAGCGTTTCTCCTTAATTACTTTACCTAATTAATGTAATCACAGAGTGAGCCATCCTACGGACTTGACTCATACACCAGTGTGGCCAGGAACAAATCTCTTGAACTGTCAACTGGAAAAGAGACCAAAGGGAACCTTTACACTTACGGTCCATAAAAGTTACTCCTCATTGTTGACTTTGCTCCTACCTGACAAAAGTATTGAACATAGTCGTGGATTCCCCAGGGTCCATGCCCTCTGTTCAAGTAAAGGACATACGTGAATCCATCTAGCCCTCTCCCGCCAATGGAGTAATAATATGGAAGAAATTTGTGGACTCTGAAACAACGGAATTGAATTTGGTATCTTGACTCCCTAATTCAAATCCCACCAGTGCAGTGCTTTTAAAAGTGACTCACCGGAATTTGTGCTTCTCATAAAATCGGATCGCGGGCTCATTGGATGTTAGGACATGGAGATAAACGGCCTTGACTTGGAGCGTCGACAAATGATTGAGAAGGCTTGATAAAAGTAAGGAAGCGATTCCATTCCGGCTGTAATTTTATAAAGAGAAAAAGGAAAGCTTAACAAAAAAACTCTAGACCCGAGGGGAAGGTTTCACAATGAAATTGACAATCCTTACCGCTGTGAGTCGACAACGCCCAAACTCAGAATGTAAGCCACACTATATTTCTTCAATTGTGACTTGTCTAGTAAATCTCGATCCTCGGATCCTAAATAATGCCCCGCTCGTAATTCCGACACGATGAGTCCTGTCAGGAAATATATATAATATAATCCCTCAGCATCAACTCAACTTTTTTTCATTTTGAGGCCTTCCGGTAATAGATTGATCATCTGCCCTCACCAATGATTTCTCCATTGAGAATAGCCGCTAGAGAGAAGAAACTGGAATCAGAAGTGATGGCTTCAAACCAGGTGGCTGGATACTCTACTGGGAACCAGTCTTCGCAAAGACCCTTGACAGTATCATAATCATTCGGATTCAGAAATCGGAGTTGAATTTGATTGCTTATGGTCGCTAGAGGTTGATTGGATTGAGGGTAGCGTTGGCCGCCGCCACAGTGACCAGCTTCCGCAATCTCATCATCATCACATTGAAGGAGGCAACTGGCCGAGTCATACTTGGAGTTGCAACTCGGGTCGGACGTGATCGGACTGTTGTAGAAGGTAAAGTTGGATGACATTGAAATGGTATTGGTATTCGTCGTTGCGGTAGTAGTGGTTGGTAGTAGGCTTAGGCATTGACTAGAGGTTTTCAAGGATTCCTCGAGCACGGCTTCGCGTTGCTAAATAAACATATTATCCAAATTACTCAAAACAATACACCGTAGATCCATTTGAATTCAACTTAAAGGCTTAGACCTGATATAATGGGTGTGGATAATTTCGAATGGTTGTTGTAGGCAAACAATTAGTCATGCTTTGGAACGATGAGCAGAATTAGGGTGGTTCCACCACTGAGCTTCTCAATTCCATCGGAAGCACGTGATGGCGCCTTTATGTCCCTTCCAGAGTTTTCTTATACCAATGTCCAAAAGAAGTAAAATTAATTTTAGTTATCAAATAAATCCCTAAAACTTAATGCCACGGAACGGATGATGACAAGCAAGCAAGCGCTTATCTTATCTCTTGTTTGCTTGTTTACTTCCAAATTTCACTTTCAGAGCGTTTGAATTTGGCACCGAAAAAGAAAAGGGAGAAACGGGACTTGCTACTTTGGAATTTGGGGTTTTGACCTTTTGACCTTCGGTTTCTAACAATGAACGCAAATCTCCTTTGCTTCCTGAAATTTTCATCGCAGCCAAATTATCAAGGTTCGCCAACAGCAAAAAAAAATTAAGCTGACCTTTGCCTTTGTCGTAAAAAAATTTTGCTAGTTGGGGTAACCGTGACCTGGGTGCAATGCTTCAATTATTGGAGTCCATCACGTTCTCTTCCATCAATTCGAAGTTCTAAAACCGTTTCCTAGACGCGTCCGACGCTTAAAAACCTTCAACAGACGAAATTTGTTTGTAAATCATCCTCCTCCATACATACGGTCCCTGCACAGGCAGACGCGGAGGACGCGGCCCCAAAAAAGTTTTGAGGTTATTATTAAAACGAACGTCTTGTGTGAGCTATCTGCTGCTTTCCTTTGTTCCGATTAGCATCTTGTGTAATTCCAGGTCCGGGGTCGAGTGGAAATCGCTGAAAATGGAAGTTGAGACCATCTTAGCAGCTTCATCCGTCCTTCCTACTGAAATTGGTTCTTCGGATCCACCCGATTCCGCCTCCGTCCTTCCAACTGAAATGGATTCTTCGGATTCGGATCCCCACGACTCCGCATCCGTCCCCGCTGAAATCCCGGAAGTAAATCAAGGAACCCAAAATAGAATCCTCCCTTTCGACCGGATTGGAGTCATGTCATCCTTGGATCTGGCACGATACTTCAACATCATTCGGGCCAAGGCTGATGGAAATTGCATGTTCCGGGCGTTGGCCCAAGCAATGTACGGTCTTCAAGACCCTCATGGGCAATGCCGATTGGATGTTGGTAAGTTTGGTATGGACAGCGGCATCACGGAGCAGGCTACGCTTACATCCTTTTTCTGTAGTAATTGAATTAAATTAATAATCGAAATTCACATGTTTCCAGTCGAGTACATCCTGAATGATGCCAACTGGCCAAACTATTCTATCCACGTCGGAGCACAGAGAGAGGATTACGCTCGAAGAGCAACGAGAGGCAAGGAGGAGAGTAAGGCGGAGTCCGGAACGGAAGGAGGAGAAGAATCCGAGGATGCATCCTTGAAGAAAATCTACCGGAACTGCATGACAAAGGATCGAGTCTACGGGACGTTTCAAGAACTCAACGCTGCCAGCGATTTGTTCCAATTCAACTTGGTTGTTGTCCGGCAGTTGGGCCTTCTCCAAACTGCATCAGAGCGAAATAAGTTCTTTTATAACATCCTCTCCTTCAAGGACACTTTCACCTGGCCCACGACCCACCACTTCCTCTTTTCTGGCCACGGTCCCAACGGTGGTCATTTCGAATACCTGGAGCCCACCTCTCCAACCGCGTAACCACTAAATCTTCCACAACTTTTAAGTATCATCTCACAAGTCAACCTTGAGCCAGAGCTTGAATTTAATTGTCCGTTTCCAGTGAAATCCTGCCAGACCCATTTCGAATTGCCCAAGGCTACTATGAAGTAGTTGAAATTGGCAACTTTTGTATTCTCTTGAAACGTTTCCCTGGGCCAGCTCCTGGATCACGTAACATGTCAGCAATGCTTGAACAAAAATGCATACCTTGACTTTTAGTAACTTACGCCTACAACCCCACCCGTCTCTCTTTCTGTCGTAGGGGAGGAGGAACTGAAAACTCCGGAGGAGAGACAACAGGTCAGACGGCTGATGCCGACGGTGTAGCTGGAGCTGAGTCATGAATCATGAAGCCTACCCTAATTAATTCATACTATTTCCGCTTCAATACAAAAAATACTTCACACAGAAGATCCATTTGAATAAATTATAGCCGAATTCTTTTCATGACAACCGTTACGTGGGCTACGGCGGGACTAAAACTGTTTAGCAATCCTTCATCGCCCGACTCCGAGCACAAACGCGTGGCCCGAAAATATGTTCCTCCTGTCACCGTTCTGATTGTATTCTGTTCTCATCCAGGCCAGAGCTCTTGTGACTGTCCAAAATTGTTGGAAACCGTTGACATAGACCGTTTGAAAACTTGTCCCCACTCCTCCATTCGGGATGGCAGGTGAGTCGCCTTCCAAAATGTCTACGCTCTCCAGTCTAACGGACTCCTCCCGAGCTCCGACTTCGGTAGAGGGGAGTGAGGAGGAGAGCCTTGATGACTTTGTGACGAGCCTGGGGGTCATGGACTCGGAAGGTCAAAAGACAGTTTTCGAAATTATTCCGTCAAAAGCTGACGGGAACTGCATGTGTAAGTGATCCGCCAGTCGTCCTTATTCTTTTCATCAATTCTTAAGTTTTCAAATAATTACTAAAGTTGAAGTGTTTCAATTCTTTTGATATAAAGATCGTGCCTTGTCCCAAGCCATGTTCGGGCATGAGCGACTCCATGAAAAGTGTCGACAGGAAGTCGTGGAATACATTTCGGATGAACGCCATTGGCCCGACTTTTCCACCCACATCAAAGGTCAAAATGATCACTTGGTCCAGAAGAGGAAACTGGACAAGGAAAAAGGAAAGGGAGACAAGAATGGGACCGCCGTCGCCGTCGTCTCAAAGCGAGCTGGCGGCGGAACGTCCGAAGAGGAGGAAGAGGATCCCGAGGTCTTGAAGGAAAGTTATCGGAACTACATGCTGGGTGACGGAGTTTACGGGACACTCCAGGAGTTGATTGCTGCCAGTGATCTTTACCAGTTCAATCTCATCGTGGTCCGACAGCTGAGTCCATCCTTCTTCAACATTCTTAGTTTCAAGGATACTTTCACGTACGACATTACGCATCACTTTCTCTTCACGGGCGTCACGCCGGATGATGGGCATTTTGAGTATTTGGAACCAACGTCCCAGTATCTGTAAGCATTAATTAGTCCCACCAACTAATTTCGTCAGCATCCGTTCCTGATTGGATTCCCCCTCATCCACAGAGAGATCGAGCCGCTGAGCCCCCTCAGGCTAGAGAAGGGTTACTACAGAATCATTACAATTGGAGATCACAGTGTTGTCATGCAGCAGCACTTCGGTCCGCTCCCCTCATTTGATGATACGTAAGTCAAATAAACGCATTTTTGAGACTCCCTCCGACTTTCCCTGAAGGCCCCCCCCCTTGTTTTGACCTATAGGGACGAGGAGGGTGTCGACGGGGACGCTCCAAGGTCCAACGAGGCTACTCGGCGTAATAGCAGAACTGGTAAGCAAAATCTGCCGTAATAATATGGATCTCTTCCGTTTTACCTTGACCTTCCACATTGTTGAAAATTCCTTAGAAGTGGACATCAATGCCAACTATGTCAATCATGGCAGTCCACCACCCGGGAGACTTCCGGCTCAAATTCAGTGAGTTTCTGTCCGGTTCTGCTAAATCTCAAAGAACAAAACAAATTCCTGATTCGTCTTCGAGTTTTCAATCTTTACGTTTTCATCTCCAGGTTGCAGCGAGCGTCAAGCAGAGTCGTGACAGATTCAGAGGATGGTGGTGGCGGTGGGTACAAAGTGGGAGAGCGAGGGTCATACACCCAGTGTTTCCGGAATAAAGTTCATCCTTCATCCTCTGAAGGAAGTACCTATCGACTCCTTACCCCACGGCTTAAGGACGTCTACAAACCCTCAAGAACGTCATCCCGTCAAGGTGAGGATTCCCCTCAGTGGAAAGTGCGGCTTCAGTCCATCTGCTGCTGCAGTTCCAGCGCCAACAAATCCCGCCCTTAAATTCCACAAATGCAATAATGTCATGGACAAGAAGTGAAGGGAGCGTGATTCTCCAGGGACGTTTACATTCTCCAACACAAAGGAACAAAATGCTGCAAAATCATGAAATCAATAAAAAATCATCTAGAAGGCACAAGACGTGTTGGCGTCTGGAGGGTATGCGACTTGCTATTTAATGTAAATCCGTCACAATCCTGTGTCTTTACCCCACAGGTCAAGGAATCAAATTAGTCAAACTGGCAAACTGACACCTCATTTTCATATTCAATGTAAATTTCGTCTTACTAATAAAGTAGGTAATCCAGACACAGTGGGATTCTACATACCTTGGGATTCCTTTCAACTTTCGTTCCTCGAAGAGCGACAACAGATCGTGAAGGTCATCATCAAGTTCTTCTTCTCGCTTCATCTTTTGTTTAGAAAACAAAACCTCCTTCACCACAGCCACAGGATTCTAATGGAGTTAGCATTAGCAATCGGGATCAACGATTATCGAATCGTATTAAGGGGTCGTGAAATTTCATTCCTACTTGACTCGAACGTGCCGAAGGTTGTTGTTGTCCACATCCCTATTTTTCCCTTCTTATCCATTTATGCATTTTGTAATGCTACATCCAATTCGCTGAGTTAAAACACGGTCTTCGACTTTAATTATTTTATTGCGTAGCAGACCCAGAATCTCTCAATCAGTGTCAATTTACTCTAATTCGGCTCTCCTGCGAGCAACAACTGCTGAAGTTCCTCAATTTTGACTCCACTCCATTTCGTTTTATTAGAAAAGAGACGAAATGGATCTTTAGTGGGAAAGGAGGTCATTCCGAGGAGAAGAATGTAGGGGCATTTTTGACATTTTGGAGAAAAGGAGAGCACACAAAATCCAATTTCCTGCTCCGAACCTTCTACCCGCATTTACACGATCACTCGCTCACGAAGGAAGAGGAAGACGAGGACGAGCAGCATCATCGGAAACTAAAATCTTTCTCTTTTTGCACGAAAAGGGTCGAATAGGCGCCGGCCAAGTGCCATACGTGAGCCTGCGAAATCTCTATCGACCCGTTTTCCCTGTGCGATGATGTTGTTAAGGTATTCTTTCTTGGTCTCCTTCCAGAACCCTTCCAGAATCTCAGGAGCAGACGACTCTCGAGCTCCATCACACCATTTAACAACAACAAAGAGGAAACATCAACAATGCTCATCTAACATTTGGCTCAACGTTTAATTATTATTCTCGACAGAAATTCTAAGACAAATGAAGAGAGAGACTGGAATTTACAGGATGACGCCGTTCGGACTCTTTGGTAAATTATTCTAGTTAGTATTGTTTAAATTACAGTTACAGTAGTGGATTGCAACGTTTTCATTTCAGCGTTTTTCCTAATCTCCTCGCCTATTTTCGGGACATCCTCCAAAGATTTTGATTTGGATTCGGGATACTTGTACGTGGATGAGGAAACGGTCCCCAATGCTGTCGAGGATGTCATGCATTTCCCATCAAAGCAAAACCTGGACGTAAGCCTTATTAATTAACAACATTGATTTTTAAATCCCCTCCTGAAACTGTAAGAACAAAGAAAGAAATTTACATTTCGATTAACTCGTGTGCACTTGGATCTCCGCAGGTTCATCCTCGCTGGAAGCGAGCCACCTCTTCCGATGTTGACACTTCGATTGGATTCCATTGGAGGGATTTTCCTGGAAGTAAGTTCCGTTTGCTGGACTAAAGGGGAAAGCATGCAACTGTTTATTTTGTCATTGCAGCCGGTTATATGAGAAAGTTACGAAAATTGTTCAAGGAGGCGAAAAACTTGCCACCAGCAATCAAAGAGGCCATCACTTCCGGTGATTTTTCCAACGTCACGGCCGATGACGTCAAGGAAGTGAACGTGACGATTCTGGAATACATTCCGCCGAAGGCTCTTGCCAAAATGAATTCCACCATTTTGGAACAGATCGTATCTGTCTTGCTCTCCTTTAATCGTCCGAATGCCCTCGGAAGACTGGTGGAGGTGGCTGGGAATAAAATGAGTCCGGCGACACTCGTGGATCGAATCAATACTCAGCGCTCCCAGGCCTCGGCCACGCCCCAAACGAATCTCAACGAGGCGGCCAGCGTCCTCCTCTACTCTGCCATGAGTCGACTGGGTGAGACTGGCGGGATCACTGAGAAGAGGCTCAACCAACTCAAGCGGTATGATCTCCTCAAGTACGTTCCGGAAGAGCAGCTCATGAAAATCAACGATTCGAATGCTGCCAGGCTTTTGTAAGGGCAACAACTTTTTCTCCACCGCCTCCCTCCAACATAACAATGAGGTCAGGCTCAACTTTCCTTGAGTTTTATTTAGACTGGAAAACCTCTACGGGAAGAACAGCATCGGCGTCCCTGAGCAGCATGAGCCGGATGACAAAGCACTCGTCTACAAACTACTGGAAACGCAACATGGGAAGCCTGGAAACTGGAGCGGGGAGACGGTTCGAACGGTCGCTTCCAACTACTTGAGATTCCTCCCTGCCGCCGTCATCAAGCAGTTCTCACCGGATAAGATCGCGTCCTCAATTTTCAATCTGCGGGATGACGTAAGTAGAAGCAGGCGGTCCACGCTTGACCTTTGGGTTTGGAAAAACTTGATTCCCTGGACTTGGAAAGTGAAAC
>Ga0194135_10000998_pt1 | contig 16536 bp, 7 predicted proteins | sample LitLau_LLRF_2013_FD_134024 | JGI IMG/M metagenome (GOLD analysis project Ga0194135, IMG submission 134024) | Freshwater sediment microbial communities in response to fracking from North America - Little Laurel Run_MetaG_LLRF_2013 (version 2) | ecosystem: Environmental > Aquatic > Freshwater >...
CTCTATGGCACTCTCTATGCTCACACTGTCAGTCTCTCCGTTGTTCACACGCTTCAGGGCCCTTATCACTCGTCACCGTCAGTATCACTGTAGGCCCTGCAGCCCCCTCACTTGACTTACTATACACACTTCAGTACACTCACCTGGACATGATGATGATGATGATGGTGATGATGAGCCCAGAAGAACAGGTGCTCGTCCCAGGTGACTGCACAAGTATGAATTGAGTTGCAGAAATGAAGATTCCATCGCAGATTGGAATTCGGAATTAGATTACTTTTAAATGATTGACACATGGACTGAATAAATTACTGAGGGGAAGTCGTCTATAATAACTTGTACAGGGTCTTTCATACAATCGAAGTAGATGATGATGATGATGATGATGTTGGTGATAAGACATCAAGTGAATGAACTTATCAAGATATGTGTAGAAGAGAGGGTTTTAAAATTTAAATTTCCAAATGGAAATTTCGATGGGAATGAATGAAGAATGACTGCGAGGAGGCTTCAGCACTCGACGTAGTACTCTATGAAACTAAATTTAGGACTAACTTTAATGGAAGCTAGTTGGTTGTTACAAGAAGAAGAAGAAGAGCTCAAGTCGTGTTGTACTGAGACAACCACCACTGGCTCGTTTCTTATGATTTGTGTTTCATTTTATTATATAGACAGTGGGTGAGAGAGGTTAAAAGTTTGTGACTAATAATAATTGTGCATGTAAGATCAATATTGTATGCAAGTTCATGTTGGTTAGTGTGGCTCTATCACCCATTAAAGATTAGTCATATCATGTGTCTAGTATTACATGCATGCTTACTTAGTATTGATGGGTTTTATTGCGATGGTAAGTGAACGTTTCATATTTCAGAGTAAATGGGCTGTGGTACTAAACGGGGTTAGGGAATAATTGTGCATTAATACTTCGAAACTATAGTTCAGGACTCACAGTAAGTAGTTCGTCGTTTTTATTGTGAGGCTTTCATAATAATCAGCTAACATTATTGTTTCAACTAAGTGAAGTTAATTTTTGTAGCGAAGAAATTAATGAAATACTGTTGCAAGTTGGAATACATTGAATAGTGAATAATCATTTTATGATCATGAGTAAAATAAGTATGCGTGCGAAATAGTGGTTAATATTTTTTAATTAAATTCCGGTTGCTCTTTTCTAAATTCAACTTGCAACAATAAAATTCAATAAATTATTTTGCATTTGTTTACTAATAATAGCTCATATACGTATTGCATAGGGTCATTTAGTAATCACTCCGAGGTATATCCAGTTTCTAGCTTCCATGAATTGTTTTACATAGATCGATAGATCTTAATATAATATGCAACTTCACGTCTTCACCTTTTTAAACACTCTGGAATCGAGATGTGATATGAGATTATAGACTTTTCTTAATTCTATTCTGTACTGTTCGTAAGCCTAGCTGTCTTCCGATTTTTGCATGAGTTACAAAGCCGTTATTTTCGAAATTTCTAAGGGAACTTGGGGACCATCTTTACCTGCATAAAAATATTATTCCATGAACGGAGATAAAATGCACTTTTGGTGACAAGGACTCGACTTGAACTCGCTAAGTCCTTCGTTATACAATGTAGCTTAATATAAAATAACTGGAAAACGAATTTGGCCAGGTCCACATCACCAAAAATGCATTCTAATTAGGTTCATGGAATAATATTTTTATGCCTGTCAAGATGTCCTGACAGTACCTCAAGTTCCCTTAGAAATTTCGAAAATAACGGCTTTGTAACTCATGCAAGAATCGGAGTAGCAGATAGTTGTCATGTCATACATCCATGTTAAATCTGTTTCATACTTTTCCGACGAATTAAATCAAACGGTAATTTCTTGACATGACGTCATCTCTAATTTGCTGACCAAAATTAAGTGAAACGGGGACCGTTTGGTGAACAAAATAAGTCTTTCACCTATTATTATCATTATTATCGCAGCAGCGTTACTTGGAATTCCGACTTGGCTGTTTTGGAAAGCAGGCAACAAAGAATGTAGGTGACCAGTTAGTCCAAATATCTTCAAAAGGATGATAATATAGATTACGATACAATAGTATATGATGGCTAGGCAGGAGACAATATGCTCCTTTATATTATTTTAACCTTACTGTTAGTCCGGCGATCACATTCCCATACATAGGACTTCAAATAGCCATGATATTCATTGGTGAAGAAGAGTGATGTAGAAGTAAATTAACTTGCATTCAAGTCTTTTAAACGATGTTATTTCATCCGCACCTTATGTATTTACTTTAGCTTCTTAACAATCACAATTAGTGCTTGAATATTGTGAGAGGTGCGAACTACTGATTTCAGGTTGTGTGGTAACTGCGGTACATGTACAGTATTAAAATTTACATTATCCCACTACTACAAATACAACCATACATTTTTTCATGCAATCTCAATATTCCGGGTTCTTGCTATATAAACAAAGTAAAACACTTTTCATGAATGATCTGTAGCTGTGCTCAAAACAATAAATCTCCATCAAATGAATCAGCAGAAACTCAATGCATCTACCTACGTTTTCGAAAAGTCTATAAATACTGGGAAACAAAATAATAGTAATGAATTAAAAACCCACATGATTGAGGCTACTGCAGCAACTGCTGCAAACAATTTTAGGCACCTTTCAGCCGCCTCTGCAGCAGCTCTATATAAATGACACGTTACATTTATTGAGCTTTGGTTCAGTCAACCGGGCTGAGTCGCGGGCATTTGTCACGAGACGAATGGAGTTTACCTCAAGTACACTAGATAGAAGGCCGAGGCTCCTGTCCTTCGATAAACCAGACTTCTACACTTCCACTGCACCACCACCACCTCTGTGTCTGTCTGTACTAGTTGGATTTGAGACTTTTGGAGTTTGAGACTCAATACGCAAGCAGACAACAAGCAGACTTCAGTGTGTCAGAGTCAGAGTATAAGCAGCAGAAGCCTTAACAAACAATTAGATAGAAATGGTGTAGAAGAACTATAGAAAGGGAGTCTGCGAAGAAGTTGCATGACAACACAACATCATTCATGTTTCTTTAGAGTAAAAGCCGTGAAAGTAAAAACAATGTGTGGGTGCATTTCATCATGGGACATAGAAGAGTGTTGGGTTGGAATGGTGGAAAGGAGTGAAGAAAGCTGATAAAACACTCGATTATTCAGTCTCATGGGCAGTAATAAAGGCGAAGGAATATGCGAAGAGTTGAAGCGTGTGATTTTATATGTGCCAGGTTTTGCCGGAATCATTAGTCATTATTACAATTTTGCCTTCTACTTATAAGTTAAGGATGAAAGGATGAGGACTCGGGTGCAAAAGACGACAGGGAGAAAGTTACTCAATTGATTTCTCAAATCGGCGATTCTTTTTACGAAAGTTTCTTCCACTTCTGTGCACTACAGTTAGCTGTTTGTTAGACCTAGCTGGGAGTGCGTGTGTGTGCCTATGTACCTAGGGAATGGTGTGGAATGGTACCTATGAACGAAACTACAAAAAGGAAGAAAGACGACGACGACGACACTTGAGACTTGAATATACCTGAGTCAATAAAAAAATTCAGAGAGTAGAGCCAGCAGTGTAGAGCTTTCTATTTCTAATGGAACGTGCACAGAATTCCTTTCAAATTTACTTATCTCAAGTAAACGAAAGAGCTGTCTTTTATCTACTTATAGTTCTTACAATAGAGTGTTATAAAATTGTGCTTGAAAGCAAAAAATATCAAGTCTCTGACTTTCTCTCATCGGTCCAGTGACTTTTGTTTTAGGTTTCATTAGATTTTCGAGGATTTCTACTTTCTCTCGGATAAAATGACTGAAAACATCATGTTATGAGGATGTAGTTTCGAAGGATAATTTATTCGGAAGTTTATTTTTAGAACAAATCTCCACGATACGATTGCGTCTCCCATTAGTCTTGTTGATTTGATACGGGCTGTCGGGAAGTAGAAACATTAAATTATGTAGAATAGCGGAAAGCGTATCTGTGGAATGTTGTGTGAAATTTGAGCTTAAATAAACTAATATGTTTTTCATTTACAATGGAGTTCTTTTATATTCAGTTGCAATTTCACATGTTGGATTCTGTGTATGATGTGTCCTGTCAGGAATGATGAATCTGCTTTATTATCATTGGCGAATATTTGAAGTAATAAGTTGTAAATCTATTTAGGGCTAATGGCAGAAAAATCAGATTTACGATGTTTTAATGGGTTTCAGAGAAAGTCGACTGGCATTCTGATCTAAGGAATTTTATTTGTATATTTTGGTTTTTTGGTGTAAATTAGCTGTGAAATATTTGGTACTGACTTGTTGACACGGTTCTTTTTCCAGTTTTGACCTATTTTTACTTGTCTCGTTTCTATTTACACACACAGAAAACCCATTCACCATTACAACAAGCTAGGCAGTATCTTCAAAAAATAAACATTCAAACAATCTGGTTCAACCAAAACCGGAAGTAGAAAGTTCTGCAATGCAATACACGAAAATATACAGCCTCAGCTTGATACTAATCTATCAGTATACCTGAATGTAATAGTGATATTATGAAACTCCAGATGTTTTGTGATTCCATTAATATGCTAGACAACCAGTGAACAAAAGTATTAATTATTACCCCATTCATCAATTTTCGTTATCGTTATCATCGATTCGGAGCCTAAGCTAATTTTGTTTATTATTACCAATTGAAAAGAAATTTCATAAAAACTCCATTTGAATTCCTATAACTTGTAACTGTGGCAAATAGTTAGAGCACTGTGACTGCACTTTTTAAGCCTTTACACATGGCACATGAGTTGTAAATTAGCATTTTGTATACGAGGATGTATAATAATATAAATTTATGTACAGTGATTATTACCCTTCACTAAGCACAAAGCGCAATGAGTAGATAAGATAAAGCATTCAAAAACTCTACTCTTGTACTTTCATTGGCTTCATTCCTCTAAAAGCCATTTGGCTCGTATATAGTCTCTTTCAATGAAGAATAGCTGATGGCCGATATGGTTTGAAAGACTTTCACTCCCATTTCACGTTCACCCATTCTCGTTAGTCTCACGAGCCAATGTGAGCGATAGATGTACCGTATAATTAACTCTGTAAGGATAAGAGTCGCAGAAAAGAAACCTTGTTTATGGTTTTATCTGTATCTACAACCATGGCCTGAGTTATAATACTGCACACAAATATATTTCCTGGGGTATAGAAAATGGGCCTCATACTTCTTTATCATTCCCACCTACGCAAAATTCTAAATTACTTACACACGAGCACAGTGCTTTGTTCGGATAATGGAATTTAAAAAGAAGATTTGATACTTCCTTAGTATATATATAGAGTAATTTTATTCTATTGTTGAGATGAATATAGTCAAGTTATCCATGTAGCTTTCTAAAGTTTATTAGTTCACTTTGGTAGGCGATCATCAACCGGAAAATTATGATTATCTGCTCTTGATTATCATGTAAACTTCCTGAAGCCGTAACAGTGGCAGTATGCGCATATTGAAATTACTGGAATGAGTTCGAAAGCTTATCATTGTAGTGTAGGTGGAAGTTGAGTGATGTTCTGCTGAAAGACTATATCTTACGTTTCACATCACACTCATTAGATTGGATGAATACAAAAGGGCAATTTATTGCTTGTCTAGTAGAACACGGAGTTGTACAAACAGTGCGGAGGGACCTTTATCTTTCATCCTTACAAGGCACAAGAGCCCAAGAGAGCATTCATTTGAACTTTAGTGGATCTATTCCTGATGAAATGCATGAAATTCCGAATGAACTTTCAGTCATTTCTAAGTTTTAATGATTCGTGATGAGTTTAAAGCAGCATTTCTATGTTCATGGCAAATGATTAAAAGTGGTGTGAAGTGAATAAACTAAAAAATTACATTGAATACATATAATAATTGTATATCACACGTATTCCAGTATTCGGTTTTTGATGTTATTAGTTGTAAATGGGATGGGGTACAATTAACATTAATCGTTCTAACAAATTTTACTCTTCCAATAAAGTAGCAAACTAACTGTCAGATCTAATTCTGTAGGAAGTCAAACCTAGTAGAATCAAAGACTCTCTGTAGCATCTGTATAGTTTGTGTGTGAATGTCTATCTGAATCTACTTTCTGAATCTCTGTGTAAATGTGAATTGTGTATGCTGCATATATGTGTTATACAATGTGTGGGCAGAGAGAGGGCAGACACACATTGTGGTCGAGTTCGGATATTAGATACCAAGACTTTTTATTGTCCATTAAGTATTGACGCGTGTGTATGGGGTCTTAAGCCTTAGGAACGGAAAATTCAAAACAAGTTTTCGTTTAAAACAATGCTTCATGTGTGAAGTATACGATATGGTCACGAATGAGGAAATCCATCGTGGAATCAAGTTTTTGTTTTCTCATTAGTCTTAGAAATCAAGTTGTGTAATTTTCTGGAATAAATTATGCACTCGTGTAGGCCAGTGTAATAAATGAATGTGCACGAATCATATGCTTCGTACGAACTTGAGAGTTCGAAGACTATTATTACTTAATGTGGTCAGTCGATGAAGAAAATAAGTACGAAACGGTTCGTGTGGTCAGTGCTGCAGAAAGTGCGTAAAGAAAGCATACATAGGGATAGAAACGAACAGGCAGAGTATTTCAATATATTACAATAATGATGTGGTCGATGGTCGCTTAATGTCTAGTACTGAAGGACCGAATCGGGGTGTTCGGTGGACCCGGAGAAACGGTGGAGAGCGAGAGAGGCCTCAAAATGAGGCGAAGTTGTGCACTTTGTGCGTTCGGGTAGCAGTTGGCTTCAGCTGGAAAATGGTTTCAAATGTTTGAAACTCCTGTGTAGGCAGAAGAGAGCCATGGTTGGGATGATGTGTGTGTTTGGACAACATTCTGCCTGAGCAATGTAATAAAATGTAGGAAGGGTGTAAATGGTGAGTAGGTATATATAGCTGGATGGGGAAGGTAGTTCTGAGAGTATTTGAATCGAACTGGTATTTCGATGAAGCCCCCTCCTCCCTTTGCCTACAGCCTCTGGCACCTTCTCGCCAGTTACTATGCCAGTGCTCAGAGCGTACTACTACTACTTATCCAGGATTCTTAGGGAGCAAGTTGTTGGTAGCTGCTTCGATTTTGTAGTTTTAATTCAATAGAATCCCCTTTCTTCTGGTGGTGAAGAGCACGCAATATTGCATATATCTCCCTTATACTAGCTCTTCCCACAGGACTGGAGTAGTCGACGGGATTCGAAGTGCGAGAGTAATGCATGAAATTTCAGATCCAAAGGAAGGAACCTACGACACTGAAAATCCCTGAGGAAGAAGCAACTCTCAGAGTAAAAGACGACTAAGAAATACGGGAAGTTGGAGCAGAGGAATCAGTCTGAATCCACAATCCTCACTTGGATGGACCACTGTACTGGGTAGTTGCTAGATAGAAAAGTAGTGTTGTTGTTGCAGTCACTTTTCTTTCACGGAGATTCTCATGTAGTTGTGATTGTTATTAGACTTTCATAGCCCTCCAATAGTTCTTCCTCAGTCAGTCATTCAGTCACACTTTAACTCGCATGAGCTCACTAAATTATTTCCAACTTTGCCTGAATCTGACAGTACTCTATCCCAACATTCAACTTGTTGGAGTTCTCATCGATCTCCTTGCTTGTTGCCCATTTGATAGTACCAAGAAGTAAGTGACATATTCCAAATTCTAAAGCCGTGACTAAAACATATTACTCTTCGACATATCCGAACTGTCAACTTACTATACATACATATATGGACCAACTTTAAGCGTACAACAAATCACGTAGCGTTAAAATCCATTCCTCCCTACAGAAAACTTTCATTCCGACACAAAGCAAGTTTACATTTCTATATTTAGTATATGTACATGATTTCTCATAAATCACACACACTGTGTATACTGTGTATATCAAGGAATCTGAGAAAAACTCTTATCTAGAATTACTCACTCTTCATCGTATCAAACATATAATATATACAGAGTAAACCACTTTTCGTGTTCGAATTAACTTATCAAAGTCGTTAATGTGACAAAACGGAAGTACAAGTGACTAGCTTTCATTATATACTGTGGATTGTAAGTAATTACTGTGTAAATCATTCCTGCTCGTTAGCTAAACACAAATAAACCTTGTAGTATTCATCAGTTTATCAAGCGTCTTTATGTCATGCTTGTTTATCTACATCGAGTGTTTCTCTAAAGATCAGTTTAACCTCTTCTGATCATTCCCAAAATCATTACTCATACTTATAGACTTGGTGTGTTTTGTAATTCAAACCCAATAATACATTTCTCCAGTCTGTCGGAATAACCACATCGGCCACCTCTCTGTATTATCTGTATGTGCACTTGATAGTCTGAATAAAGAAGCCTGCTTTAAGCTGACTGGAACTTAAGAAAAAGTAACTTGACTGCTTGTTAACAAATGCCTTGCTGAGACGAAAAAGTGGCTACCATCGCATCATCATCACCAGGAAGATTATCTCAAGCTATCTGACTGTTCCATCATCTTCATGAGGACACTCGTCATTCCTGCTACTCCAATCTGTATGTTGATCATCTTCATTTTTGTCTTGCAAAGCTGTATGTAGTGTGGTATCTTGGCCCTTTAGTACAGGAACATGCTTTGATTTTCATGTGTTTTGCAATACACCAGGTCGTCGCATATTATCCTACTCAGCACACAGAATTGCATTCATTTAGTCCTTGCTGCTTGATCTTAACACTCTAATCAGATCATGCAATTTTTATATCAGAACTAATGCAAATGGAGTTTGATTTACCTTTGAAATTATAGTGCATACTGCATATACTACATGTACCCTCTTTTACCTGTTAACAAATCTTCACAGGAGGTTCTCACATCATGCGGTGTCTATTATTTTGTTAATTCGCTTTAGCTAAGAACATCCCTTAATCAGTCCCTTATTTGGTATTTTATAGGATTAAATCCATTCGAAGTTTTTCATTATTCTCCTCAGCCAGGAGTTAAAAAAACTTCCCAGTGTTCGTGTGCGTTGTTAAAAACTGTGTATTCATCCTGTGACTTATTGTGACTGTGTGTGTGTTGTGTTGCCTCTCCATACAAGACACGTCATTACATGGAAATTGGACTTGAAAGCGAAGCAATTGTTTGTTAAGAGACTTTGTCAGGAAGACATTTGAAATTCTTTAAATTAATTCAAATACTTCCTTTGCGAAGAGAGTTTTTGCTTGAGGACAGTTTTCAAAAAATGGCCGTGAAAATGTAAGTGCTAATATATTTTTAATCTACTCTGTTAAATTCCATTTCATTTTGGCTTTATTTTATGCAATGGAGTGAAACTTAATAATATGCTTTTGTGCTTGGTAAAGTATGGTACTTTGCTTTAAATTTTGCTAATTTCTGTTTTAGAAATACATGTTCTACGTATACATGACGAGGTTAATTAGCAAATAAAAGTAAGACGAAGATTTAATTACGCTGCTACCACTTTTAAGAAAGTTTGAAAGTTCATTTAGCAAGAGACTAGGTGCTAGCCTGTTGTTTCTAATTTTATTTGAAGTCACATTAATGCAGTAACGAATAGTAATTAATTGACTTGTGAAAATTAGTTTATAATTTCGGAGTTGAGTTCTTCTTCGCAGTCTTGAAAGAATTTGGGAGAGACAAAGTTTCGTGTTCTTAGAACTTGTATAGCTCCGAACAGAACTCATTTATATTTCATGAAATGACTTTCATCTACTCTTTGCGTGTGTAGGACGTGTTAAATAAGGTTTTTTCCTAACTCCATTTGCTCCGTTACCGAAGTTCTGCTAGAAGAGCAGGAAACAGGACAAAATGTTGTTGTAAATCTCAATTCTTCAGAGAAATCCGGTTTTCGGCACGGCAAATACATTCCGTGTTTCATTTTCCGTGTTTATGGAAGAGGTTATAAAGGTGAACTGCCTTTGTTTTATAGCTGCGATTTCCTTCACTATATACATTATCCGTAATACACTTTTGCACATGGCTATCGTCGAAAATCATGAACCTAAATCTAAAGCAGCCTGTTGAAACAGGTCCAGATGTAGTAGAAAAGAAGACACATTTCTAAAGTACCATAGGCCACAGATGTCTTCGATTCATCTGAACAGATTCATCCTTTAGAACACGTGGACAGTCATCTCCCTATTTTCATTATACAGTAATAAAAGTACTTTCTTTTCTCTGTCCGTCGATTTCAACGACAGATTGAATTCACATACACCTCGTATTTCTGCTGAAACAACACATTCAACTAAACCTACCTAAACTTTGCTGTATCAAATAAGAAATAAGTAATTCGAAAATGATACTCCTTGACAAAATGCTTGTAAATTACATATCGTGTTTACCACAAGCTGTATTTTTCAGGACTTCACTTTCAGTTTACCATTGTGCAACACGCTTCAGTAGATTCACATTGTGTTGTAATTTATAGCCTGATTTAGTGAGCACCCTCCACTCTTTACCACTAGAAGAAGGATACAGTAATACTATATATTATTTTGTCAATTGCAGGTATTGAGACATAATTACGAAAGACGCTGACTTCTTATTTTCTTCTCCTTGACTTTTTTCCTGTCGAAAGCATCTTCAACTTTTACTCTCTTTGACAACTGAGTTCTGTACTTCTGTACACAATTTTTCCTTCTCAGTAAAAGTAATTCATGTTCAATAGAATCCAATGAAACTCGCAGAGCCCAAGTGATCATCCAACCACGAGAAAACTTCTGAGATGACGGTCGTATTTCTTTCCCGCATGTTCTGCCCTGGAATATCAGTAACTTCCTAAACCTTAGGTATTTACCAGCGCTGAAGGCTTCATCATTTTATTAGAGCAGCCACAGCTCATTGTTGCATTTTCATTGTGTTTTATGTAAGCTGCGTCAAAATAACATGTTTTCATACTGTTTAAGTTCCCCATACACCATAGGCTCTCACAAGAATTCCGTAATAAGTATGTAAGTACTCTGCATATAATCTTATCAAAATTTATGCCAGTTAGCTAGTTTCATCCAAAACTTACATGATCTCATTGGTCTCACAATCAGTTGAATTAGGTCCAAAGTTATAAATTTACATATTTAAAATCTGAAATAGCTTATCATGGTCAAACTTAATTGCTGGCGTTTAAAGTGCTTTGAGATTAAAGACAGTAAGTCATACACCGAGCTAGCCAACACTGAGCTGAACAGTAGGATCCTTGAATCCCGATCCCAGCAGTTGTCAGTGTCAGGTCTTAAAGCATCAAATGCTTTGTTGCTGGTGCTGATGAATGTGGTTATATAAAGTAATATACGTGGAAGAATGCGTAATCTGGTCTTGCATAATGCATGTATGAGGTTGTTTTGAATCTCACCAAACTGCATGAACAACCATTATCATACTGGCTACAACAATCTGTTTGTAATCTATCAGCAGTTGCTTGAACCTTTGTTATTGTTATTGCGTTGTGATACAACATTTTTCCTCTCCACATCTCATGTACATTTTTTGTGCCCATGTGTACTGCTTGCTGGTAGCCGGAAGTTGCAATGAAATTGAGTTGAAAAGGAATCATCCTATATGGAACTCACTTTTCATTTCGTTACATACCTTTAAACTTTAATTTTTCATGGAGCGTCACACAAATTAGTTTGGTCATTGCTGACTGGATCGAAGCATGTCAAAGTGAACTCTTAGAATAATAATACTACGCTTAGAATAATGCTCCAGTTTTACGAGTGAAGCATAAGGATCTTTTTTTATCTTTATTCGAAAATACACACATTTCCCCAAGGTGAAATCGGTAGTCTAAGGAACTTTAAAACCTTATAAACTTAATTTGGCTGGAGTGTTTTTTCAAATAAAAAAGTAGTATCAATTTCCAAAAAAATCAAGTGCAATCGAGACGCCAGAGAACATCAAATGGAAAGATAAGGTAGTAAAAGTCATCTTAAATTATTTGAATAACCTGAACTGTGAAGCATTCAGCAGGCACTTCTCTATAAACCTGAAATTAGAAGAGAAGAGACTTTTGACTCTACAGAAAGAGAAGAACAAAACTACTTTATTCGGGATAACTAAAGCAAACCACTCGCTTGTAGTAGAAACTGCTCTTCCGGTTCACCGTGGAAAATGAGGTAGAAAAGTTTTTTATTCCTCGTCCATTCTACAGAGAATAGAGAGTCCAATTTTATTCCCATTTCATAATGTAGCTTGGAAAGATGGTCGACAGAGCTGTATAAACTGTTGATTAGTTAGAGATGCGGAAAGTGGAAGGAAGCTGGTATATTATGTAGCTAACATCAAAAGCTTCATCGTGTCGCTGGAGGTAGGGAATTCATCGTGTATAAGACCAAATTGTCTTTTTTACCAGCAGCAATAGGTCGGTCATTGTTTGTTGATGATGACAGAAGCACACACAAAGATATCCAATACTGTTGCTCAAATATCGTTGTTGGCTCTCTCTCTTCGTCAGTATATTTGTCACTTAATTGTATATAGACTGCGAAGACTTCACAACTCACTTGGTTCCAAATAATAGCTCCTTTTATTGAATTATTGAGTGCTTGATCCTACACAGTTCGTTAGTTGAATCTGACTGAGAGAGACTAACGCACTCATAAAGGACTACCCGTGTAGTTAGATTATTTTCATTATTATTGCATTACGAAACTCTTAATGAGATGGGCAGACTGTGTGGCTTAGCAGAGAAATATTAAGTAAGGAAAGCGAGTCAGTGTCTTCAATTTTCCATTATATGAAGCAACAAACTACTTTCTCCATAATAGTAGGGGCACGAAACTTGCCAATAATCGAATAAACCTGCCCATGAAACTTTTCATTTTCCAAAAAACACGAACCTGTAATATGACAATTGACAAGGCTCGAATGCAATAAGCTGTGTAGTCATACGAAGAACCTCCAGAGAGACACATCAAATCGCGAGTTTTCAGTCAATATATCACCATCTTATAAGGCTTATTGTGTGTCGTGTCTAGTGTTTTCTCCACAAACATACAACGTCTATGTGAAACAGATAGGAAAACAATTAATATAGTCCACCAACTCCTACGAAGGCTGTAAAAGTTAGTGAAAGGAGTCTCACAACACCAGTTCGCAGTTGTGGGTTGCAGGGGATGAACAGCAGCAGTATTGTGTCTCTCTGCAGTTCTTCTGGTCTCTTTTTTCTGACATTCTGACTGAAGACAACAGCAGTACGAATTTGTGGGCAGACGAGTGAAGTGAAACACCATTCTGAGAGTTCTCCCTTTTGTGTATGTATTCAGAATGTTATTAGTACTGACAGAGAGCAGTATAGTGAGACATCCGAATTCCATACACAATTCGGTGTATTTCTATTCCCATTAAATCTCATGGACTACTGAGGCTGTCACACTTTTTTTCGTGCTGTGAGTGAGTGCTCGTGTGCCAATAAGCTCTTTCAGTTATTATGGGATTGTATTGTTTCATCATTCTCACTCAAAAGGACAGTAATGTCAGACATAGTAACCGTTGATTGCATTGACTTCACATGCACCAGGTAATTCACATTGTATCACATATTGCTCCTCAGATGAGCTTCTTGCTCCGGTTCAGCTTTATTAGTCAAGTCATGAAAGCAACAATTGGATTGAACAACAAGTGGTTTTTCCATTGAGAACGCATTTATTGCTTCTATAGCGTCACATAAGTAGAAGAAAACTCGAGCTAAAAACTCTGCCAAAAATCCTAAAGGTTGTTACATAGCCAAACGAAATCCCAATATTTTAATGTCTCTCGGTCTCGGTCTGTACAACATGTGCACTATCCTTTCATTGACTCTCTTAGGATGCTCGTCAATTATTCATTTGCTGGTGAGATATGTATTCCCTCGTGAAGGATAACCAGAAAAGAGTGTATTGATTGTGAAAACTCTAGCGTACAATTCCCGCACCTGATTTAACCATTACATGGAATAATAATTTGATTTAAAAAATACATTTGACCTCAGGCAAGGTTGAATTTATTATAATAGACTGTATCTTGTTAAACTACCTCTGGAGCTCCATACTCATCATCATGAATCGTGAAAGTTGCTAGTAGTACTCATCATATCGTATCATTGTAATATACTAGCTGTACTTGGTGCTTATATATTTGCTTCATGTTTTAACGAAGTTTACATACAACTAACCATGACCTCATATATGGCTTCTTTACATAATGTTTAAATCACTTCAAGTGATGCCACACACAGAAAATCAAGAGAATTGTATCACCAATTTTATTGCAATCCTATGTGAATCTCGCTTATAACTATCCTTCATTGCAAATCCTTGTTTTCAAGATTTTTTGTTTAAGTGCATCTGTCAGTCTGTGCAATGTTTGGGGTTTACTCTATTTCGATTTGATTACTTGTGCACACTTGAGACTTGATTAACAAATTTGAACATTTTTTGCAACAAGAAACCACAAAGAAATAATAAATTCTGGCCTTGCCTTGTTGGTTGCACTTCGTGTTTTACAGAGGGTTTTTGTAAGAGATTTCGTACTTTTCAATGATACATTATTTTTCTGTTGGATAACTATATAGCGAACAACACAGCTCTATTTAGTAGACTTGTGAGTATATTGTATATCGCGTCAATTTGTATGAAATATTCGTGACAGATATGTCCCAGGTTTATACTTGGCGTTCAATTAGCAAGAACACTAAATGTTGTTGAAGTACTCTCGAATCTCTCAATGAAAGGTGTACGTGTGTGATTTCACTATCAATTAGATTGAAATTAGTAGAATAAACATGAATTAACTTATGAATGAGTTAATATTATTACAGAGAGCTAAGTTAGCTTGAGACATGAAGCATTATTACTACACACACTTGACAGTGTTAATGCTTTGAAAGTACTTGCTCATCGCAATTATATTACCATAAGGAGAGTGAAGGTGCTTAATCACTGGTTGCGAATTGACTTAGCTATTCGTTTGTCCACTTCCTAGTCTTCAAAGATAAAGGTGCCACTTCCATTCCATATTAGGATTCACTCAATAATTCCCATGCAGTCTGTAATAAAGACTCCCATTCTTACAAAATATTGGTAGATGCATAAATACTGCATATGTACGGTTACTTACAAGCTTACAATATCATGTATTATTATACTTCGTTATTCCAAGTGTTTTGGGCTACATGATGCGATGCAAGCCTTTGCTTCCAAGTACGTTCATCCACATAATTATGTATAAATGTATTATGCAGAAATTTCGTATGTACATTCACAATGAAATATATTCCAAACAGAAAAATCAATTATTATATACTTTTTCAGCAATATTTCCCATCAGTGCTTTTCCTCTTTTGCTCTTTCATCAAAAGATCTTTCTTAATTCTACGTATACCTATTAAATTATGGCTTTTCAAGAATTAACTTTAGCCTTCATTCCAACAAGTACTACATGGAAGTTGTAATTCAAATCTTGCGGTGTATCTTATTGTAGGAATGCAGCGTTGTCCTTACATTGCTGAGATGAAAGAGAGATTTTGGCGAAGTAGCAACGGTAATGAGAAGAAATCAACAGACGACGAAGGAACTGACGATCTTTTGAAAAGTGTAGCGATGACTAACAAAAGTAAGAAGTCCACAATTGCCCGACTAGCCCAACCCGAACCAGATGATCCAGATGAGACAGTCCCAATGTTGACACCTCCTCCCACTGCATCTGGTGTCTCCATTGCAGCAACTTCTGGTCAAAGTTCAGGCCCCCCTCCCTCTGTATCTACTGTTGTGAAGGTAAAACTTTTTATTAAAATATTATATTGAGACTTAATTGGGTGATGAAAGCATGTATATTGTCTTCCGAAACTCCTATTCCCATGAAACACATACACTTGTAAGTAGAGGCTCATAATATCACAATACAATAAGTTCGAGATCAAACGTAGTCTTTGGTTACTGATTCAGCTGTAAAGTTGCAATTAGGTTATAGAAGTTATTGAAGAATACTTCGCACGCGTGCACATCAGAAATCTCTCGTCGAGCATTGTCTGAGTTGATTGATCTTTGCAACAAAATATGAAACAATAGTAACTTCAAAAGAAACCCCATCTTTGTTGAATTCATCTGTCTTTTTCTTATTTTCTCCTGCTACGAATCACTTCCGCGTGATAGTTTCACGGTATCAGATTTTGATAAGCCTAGTGGAGCGTGCACATACAAGGTTTCCTTAGTTGAAATGCATGTGCTCGTGTATACTACGGAATCTTAAGAAGATGGATAGTGTATAACATACAAATACGAAATCAAAAGGGGGAAATGAACAACTTGAACAAGTCGCTTCTGAGTGTACACATTTTCTCTATCTAGGCAAATTACGCTCTTGCTAAGCATTCATGTACATGCAAGAAGCTTTCTTATCTAAAATCACTGAGAGGAGAAACCACTTGAATGTCTCTGGCAGTGTGAAGGAAGACTGAAATATGAGACGACACAGACCTTGGGGACAGCTAAACTA
>Ga0194135_10000999_pt1 | contig 16529 bp, 15 predicted proteins | sample LitLau_LLRF_2013_FD_134024 | JGI IMG/M metagenome (GOLD analysis project Ga0194135, IMG submission 134024) | Freshwater sediment microbial communities in response to fracking from North America - Little Laurel Run_MetaG_LLRF_2013 (version 2) | ecosystem: Environmental > Aquatic > Freshwater >...
AAACTTTTCCTATGGGTGAAGGAAACGTGATGCAAAAAGTTCTATTTGAACGATATCCTCTTATTTTATGGAAGCATAGCTTTTGGTTTCAAAGAATGAGATGGGGATGGGGACTCAAATGACATAATGTTTGAATTGGGGAAGAAATAATGGAGGAAGGGCCGGGAAGGAGGGATAACCAAAGGTTGATATTGTTTCCTCACTTTTAAAAGAAAAGTTCCGGCCGTGGTGGTGGCATTTCGGATCTTTTGACTCGCCATATTCTTTTTTTACTGACGTAGAAAAATGGGAAAAGGGTCTCCTTCAGAGTGCCCACTCCAAGTCAATAAATGGGGTCAGTTAGTCCTTTCTCTAGCGCTTTCCTTACGTAACGCCTTTGCTTACAGTAAATTTAAAATCAAAGGAATAAAACTAGATTGTTCAATTAATTGCTCCGATTAAATTACCCTGCTTGGAGATTCCCAATCCGTCAATTCTTTCCTGCATTGGCTGACATTGATAATAATTTTGTGACAAATCAATTCCGAATAGGACCGGTGAGACAGTGAGTGATGTTTATGAGATGGAAATCCTTTCGTGGACAATGTTAATTGTGCTCGATTGGGTGTATTGTCAGCCGCTGGGCTTCTTTACATAATATGGTCTAAGCCGATAAAGCGGGCGACGACGCTTTGAGGATGCCCGGGCTTTCTCCCGTCCCCCGTCATCATACTCATTCCCGCCTGCCCTTTCTCCCTTCCTTGGGGAGTTCTCTTTTTTATTTTCTCTTCCCCTCCGATTTGGCCTCATCATCCCCCAACTAACGCCAGCAGTCACTTACGCTCCGCTCCGTCCAATGAATTGTTTTGTTTTGTTCTAAAGAATCCCGCAGATGAATTGGGATGATAAAGTGCTGGCTCCCTCATATGCTCACTGCCGGAGAACTAAAAAGGAATAATGTGAATACAATGGACATAAAAAGGAACAATAAACCCAAACCACTGGCACACCGGGAAGGGATTCCCTTTCCCTCGACGGACACATCATAAATTTTTTTTGACATGACACTACTTTCTTAACCGGAAGCGAATTGTCCTTTGTGGATCCATAGTTCACGGCACTTGCTCGAATATTCCAACGGCACACACCTTGTTATAAAATAATCAAAAGAAGTGATGCTCGCCCGGACTTCCTATTGTCCTTTTGACTGATTACGGCATCTATTATTCTCCTTGGGATAATTACTACCTGACTACGCCGGCACGTGTCCATACTTTCATATTAAACTTGAGGCTCCTGGCTATTCGGGAAGGGTCACAACATCCTAATCCAATTTAAATTATAACAACCGCAACGCTGCGTACGCTCCAGGTGCCTGCATAACCTGAAAGAAACGGCGGTGGGGCTTGGTTTGGTTTGCTGTTAATATTAATAGTGCAAGCGGATCTGATGAAACAGGGATATCAGGTAAAACGGGATTGGAGAAGAAATTGCAGGATGAAACCCCGGGTGTTCAAATACTTGAAAGATTCATTCAATAAGTTTCCACAGTTTCATGAAGTCTGAAGTCTGCTTTAAGCATTTAAAAGTACCGAAAACACTGGTGGTTGATACGATGATGTAAATCGAATGTAAGAGCATCCTTGTCTACTAATCTCCTGAAAACAAGTCAGGACTCAGGGGTCTAATCAAGATCTTACAATTCCACCCAACTTGAAAAAAAAAACTATTTTGCTCAGTTAATGATTTGTTTGGTAATAGTAATAACATTACTTCAAGAAAACATCTCACAACATCAAGTCAGTCAAGGGGACCCATCAACTTTCCCCGACACTCTACAAACCAATTTGACAAATTGTTATTGTTTACTCTCTGCTGGAGTCAACAAAAGAAGAGGAGTGAGGGATATGTCATGGCCTAACTCTGTGGATGATATGAAGTGACACTTCAGCAGTTATTATGAAAGCGGATATTGATTAGGGACTCAATAGACGTAAAGGGAATTATAATAATTGAATCCTTCGTCCCCATTGCCTTATGGAATTGAATTTAAATAATAAAATTCATACCCAACGAATGACTATCCACTAATTGATTTTTTGGGCAACCACTGGAACAGTATTTTATGTCTGACGCAAAAAGTGGGAACTCCTCTCCATGGAAGGGGTCCACCGTGCCCCCGCCAACCACTCACTTTCCTTTCCATTCTTCCCTTCTCCACCTGCTAATTGAATTAGGGAACGGATGATGATCAGAGGCACTTTCTCTTTTCCACTTGAACCTCTCGGAGACGTTTGGGGTTTTGGTAGGAGATAAAAGCTCTTTCAATTTTCTCTCTGAGCACATAAGCTAATCAATCCAGCACTTAAATTCATAATCCATTTTACCCCTGCCTGTTTGGTTTAAGGGGCAAAGGGGAAAGTTCCATTTTCCTAAACCGAAAGTCCTCTCCTTTGGGTCGGATCACATCTTGAGCTTCTCCTGCAGATTGATGAAAAGTGAGCTCAGTAGCCTGGTAAAAATGAGCATCCATAGAATGAGTTAAGGATAATGAGAAAACAATACGAATAAGAATTTCTACCGTCAACCTTGATATCAAAAAAATATTTTCACAACGCTTAGCTCCTATTTATTACAGCACAAGTTAAATTCCTAAAATTATGGTGGAGCGGAAGAATTTTGTGCAGGATTGACCAAGGATGTAGGGAGTTCTGCCAAAATTCAACTCAAGTATTGAGCAGATAATTTACATATTCAGAGAATTTTAACTTCCGGCCGTGAGCTATTCCATTAGAAAGTAAGTGTTCGTACTTCTAACTTTCCACGTCATGGGTTTTAGTTTTCCAGTTTTCAGAAGTAAACCTGGAAGAAGTAGTGCTTGAGCTAAGCTTATTAAGTTTGATTTCCAATAAAAGTATTTGAAGACAGAGAGAGGTCTGAAGTGGTTTTCCTTACTTCACTACAAAAAGTGTGGAAATAAGGTATAAAATTAAGGACCTCCCAGAAAAGGTACACGAGTCAAGTTTAAGATTTCATAAGTATATTCTTGAAGGAATATGAAAAAGACACCTATGCGGGGGAGCCATGTTTTAAAAGGTTTCAAGTGGAACCCCTATGGCTTAAACGCATTTTCCATTAGATGACTCGGCAAAATAGGTAAATTAAAAGTGCTTTTAAACATTGGCCTATTAGCGTCCAATCCCAATCCATTTTACTTTTTGTCAATACGAAAGTCAAGCAAAGGGAAGGTTTCGAAATATACCTTGAGAAACAACTTCCATTCCCTTTGCTGCTTGATTCATTCCTTTTCTGAGTTTTATTAATCAAATCAGCATAAAAAAAGGATGAAGGAAATACTAAATAAAGAAATACTACTTAAGCGAGCGAGCTTGATTACAATCAGTTGGAAATAATTTCAAAACCTAAGTTTTGATGATACGTTTTCCTCTGCCATGCTACAAATAAAAAATTATTTGTCCAGATTAATACAATCAGATTACTTATGTAATGAAGTCACAGAGTAATGAGCATTGACACGCCAAGTCTAAAGGAACATGGTGGGCGAGTTGCGTGCGTGCGTCGAGTGACGTCTCGACTCTCGAGCGTACTCAAAGTCAACTCCTACTTTAGAAAATCAAGTTTAACGTGGTCCGCTGTTGGTTTCTTAGAGAAATTACTCAAGAAAGGCGAAAGATACTTGAACCCGTCAAGGCGTGTGCTGGAATCCATTGTCCTCTTTACGTTCGTATACAGCGTACTTTTATTTTAAAAACTCCCACTTGTGCAGAGGGACACATTCTTTTAAAAGAATGTTAGCAGAATGAAAGAATGGGAAATCAGGAGTGAGTAGCAATGCTAAAAGATTGATGGTTATTGTATATCAAATTTTCAAATGAAACTGCATATAATCTTAAATTAAATTAAATTAAATTAATTACTCTACAGCTAATCAGATTAATGTGTGACAAAAGAACATAATTTTCCGTTAATAGTTTTAAATTAGCGTATTAATTGACTCGATTCTGTCGTGTGTGACGTCTGGCGTAGTGAGTTCTTTGTCAGTTCCTTTTCTCCTCCATCTATCCATCATCGTTGTCACTCAGATTCATTTTTCTCAAAATTTAAACTGTTCACACCGGGCGAAAATTTGATCGATCTAAAAAATGAAAACACGTGCCTCCTTTGAAAACATCTCCCCTGTTTTGTTCATTCCAAGTTTGTCGGCTTTTTCGCAGTTTGTTTCTAATTAGATTAGACAAAGGAGTGCCGTGCCGTCGCCGCTATTTTTCATAAAAGTTTTGCTGGAGATGAGGAACTTACGAATCCTTCGTAAGTTTGTTTCTGGAAGTCCCCTTCCTCTACCGAGTTCCTCTGTATTCTGCATTGGGTCAAGCGGGTATCTATTCGATGTCATCGGATTGGAAGAGGCCATCAATGGAGAAGATAACTGCAAGCACTTCCTGTCAAATCTCGTCCGAGTCTCCGAGTTCGGGCACATTGAGAGAATGGCAAAAAGTAATCTGCTCCAGGATGTATTCCATGTGCAATTTATCAGCGACAGTGGGTGTCTGTACCTTGGGACAAAACGGGGACAGTTTCTCCAATTTCATCCACGTGTGGGCGATGTAAGTAAGATAATAACTTGAACTTAAAGGGTGCTGTAATTATATTGATACTGAATAGCAGCATTCTTCAATCATATCCAGGACACTGACACTGAAGGCATCACGCTGTATATCCTATCCTCTGTTTTGAATTCAGGTTGAAGAACTGTTCCAGGCGGAAACCGGCTTCGCCATGTTTGCTGTTTCTCCTGATTCTCGTCTAGTAGCTATTGTTACACGAACTGGGATTTTGCAGTTACTATCATTAACCACACTTGAACTGGTCATCGAACAAGTTATATACGATCCGACAGACCACGAGATGGAGATGGGAAAGTTTTCCGTAAATATGAGTTGGAGGCACGATAGCCAATATTTTGCTGTGAACATGATAGATAAAGTGACAGGTGAGGTGAGTGAGTGAGTTAACCACAAAGAGATTGTAAAAGGATTCTTTTACAATCTCTTTGGTTAACCAGACTTCAGATGTGTGTCTTTTGGTCTGTTGGGACATAACTCCTTAGAAAATGTTTTCATAAGCTTAGTTGGATTTTAGTCTAAAAGACAACAGACCGCTGGAATATGGTTGACAAACAAATTCATTTTACCCGACAGACTCAAGATCTCATCTGCGATAAGTCAACTGATAGTTCATTTCGTGATACTATTGGATTTTTTATAGGTCGAAGGCTAAAGGTTTACGACGAGAGCGGAACCTTGTTTTCATCTACGGAAGACTCGACGCAAATACTGAGCGACGTTCTGTGCTGGCAACCTTCTGGAGGATTGATTGCTGCGATTGGTGAGTTTCATCCTTTGAATTTGCTTTGTCTCGATATTGAATTAATGTAAACTTTATCAAATATTTTATTTTTATTCTACAGAGAGGGCTCCAGCTGGGAAAGACGGTTCCTTGATTTCCTTTTTTGAATTGAATGGGCTAAAGAGATCATCCTTCAATCCATGCGAAGCACAGGCCAGTCATGATGAGGATATCATTATGAGTTTGTCTTGGAACGCATCATCCGACATTCTGGCGATTAAGAAGCAAAAACGGGTTGAGCTTTGGCATCGGTCAAATTACTTGTGGATGCTCAAAGCCACAATACAACATCAAACCACTGAATCCAAACTTGACGAAATAAAATTCTTTGAATGGGACAGAGAACATTCGCACAGGTAAGTCTGTTAAATATTTATTTTACAATTTATAAAGTTCTGCGAATTAATCTTTGTTTTTTTTTCTAGACTTTACGTTGTATTTCAAAGTGGGTTCTACGCCTTCTACGACTACTGTCTCACGTACTCATCAGGTTACTCTGAGGGATCCGCCCTGACTGTCTCCATCAATGGCAGCAATCTTTACTGTACGCCATTTAGCAACAATTGCGCTCCACCGCCCTATGGATTTTTTCAAGTGAGTACTACGGAAACATACAACTTTTTATGTTAAACTCCATTTTCTTTAATGCTTCTGAATTTCGTACTTTGGTACTTATAGGTTTCTGTCGAATCTGCTGTAAAGGAAGTTGTCATCAGCAGTTTCTGGAATGGATTCCTCTGCATTTTGTCTACCGGGAAGATATTACTAATGAAAAGTTCTGGACAAGAGATGACTGCCTTCAAAACACTGGCAGTTACAGATGAAGTGGAAGCTCATACCACCTATAATTGGATTTGGCCTAACAAGCGCACAATTTGTTGTATAAGTGAGAATAGAATTCTTGTCTTCGAAGTGCCAGAAGACTTGTATCGAATTGAACTCGACTCCCTTTCATCCCAACTCACTCAAACCCATGCAATTCGAATGAACTGTTCTTCCATCTCAGTACTGCAAGAGGAAGATTCCTTGGAATCAAATAATCTACTCGTTCGAAAGCATGGCGGCTCTATTCTCCTACTCAATCTCATGAATTTGGAGAATCAGCCTACGGTGTTGTTCAAAGTCCCATCAGATGCCTTACACGATTTGAAACACCTTTTCATTGGTCGACCCTCAGAAGAGAACTTGGCGAACTCCACGATCATCATCGGCCACGATAGTTTCACAAGGCAGCTGGAAATATTTTTGGGAGGCAAGCCCTCCGCTAAATTGGCATCGGATTGCACCTCTACTGCAATCTTTGATGACTATCTTCTATTCACAACTGTTCAAGGATCACTCGAAATAATCCACGTTTCTCAATTGGAAAAGCTGCTAACCGCCTCTACTAATAGAACGAGAACTCAAGTGGAGCAATATTCCCGGAAAGTGGAGAAGGGCTCTGTAATCGTCAGCTGTTGTTGGAACCGAATGCTGGAACCGACCGTGATACTTCAAGTGCTACCCAGAGGAAATATTGAGACAATACATCCTCGGCCTTTGGTCGTAGCCTCCATCCGGAAAATATTATGTGACGAGAAGAAACGGTCATTCCATATTATTATGGGTGCTATGAGGAGACACAGAATTGATGCCAACGTCCTTGTCGCTGAGCTCAAGCGTGCTGAATCTGAGGGAACCTCCAATTTAACCATGAAAGGGGCTTTGGAATCAATGGTGGCCGAAGTGAAGGACCCGAGCGTATTGGTGCTATTTGTGACGGAAATCAATTCAGAGAACTTGGAAACCATCCGCCTCCTCAAGACCATTCTTCAGGAACATATTTTACGCCCGGATGGGAAAAATACAGTACAACCGTATTTGGCCACCATGGCGAAGATGGGACTATATGAAGAGGTGCTAAACTCCCAACTTATCATTGCTGAGGAGAATCGAGAGGTAGTGAAGAGCCGAATCAAGTTTTTGAGGTAAAATATTGAGCTGCTTTGGTTATTATTGACTTATTTTAAATTAAATTAAATTTTGTTTTTCAGCTTTTATGCGGATAATGCAGACACGCTTTACGATGCTGCTCTAGGAACATACGATCTAAACTTGACTGCCGTTGTGGCCGACTGTCTCAACAAGGACCCAAAAGAGTATCTCCCGATCTTGAACTCCCTCCGTGGTCTCCCGCACGTGAAAAGATGTTTCTCGATTGACAACAGTCTTAAGAAATGGGCCAGGGGAGTCAAGAGCCTCCTCGAAGATGCATCTGTACAGATAAATGAAATCACAAAATATATCCAAAGGCATCAACTTTTTCCGTATGCTCTCGACCTCCTGGCTGGGAATTCTGTGTCCCAAGCAAGGAGCCCACCGGAAATAACTTCAATTCAGAGGGCTATTCAGGATTCATACGGAGAGTATTTGGAAACTCATGACAAGCTTCGAGAAGCGAGTATTTTTTACAAGAGAGCTGGTAATTTGCCCAAGGCTTTCGACTGTTTGGGCAAGACTGGCGCTTGGGAATGTGCTCTAGCAGTTCACGAGGATGAGGACCCGGAGCAATTTAAGAAGTTGAGTCGGGATTTGCTACACTCTTTACAACAGAAACAAGTAATGCTCTTAAAAGTTTCGGTTCACTCAACTCCAATTTTCTGGATTTGTCTTGAATTTTGTTTTCATTTTTGTTTAGGAATGGGGAAGTGCTGCTCGTTTATGTGAAGTTTACTTGGCCGATTATCGCCTCGCCGTGGAATTCTGGGTCAATGCGCATAAATGGACGTTTGCCCACGCCCTGACAGTCAAGGATCCGACTTTACGAAACATGACAACGGGCTTAATCAAACCAAAGTTACTGGAGCACCAAGTCACCTTAGTCGATTCTCTGAACAATCTCTTACAGGAATTCAGGCATCGCATTACCCGCTTCCGAGTTATTAAGGCGAAGAGGGAAGCCATGGAGGATGCTGGAGGTGCGGAAGGAGACAATTTCTCGGATACCGACAGTATCTCAACAACTTCCTCTATGAAGAGCACTACTACAAGTTCTAATCAGACAGGGTAGAGAAATAATTCAAACTAATTAGTAATTACATATGAATTTCCTTTCTCATTCAATTTCTCTATTCATGGTCTGCAGGAGGACTTATCGCTCTGGGAAGAGTAAGCGTAAGATGGAGAGAAAACTACATTCTCTAAAGGAAGGATCCCGATATGAGGATTTAGCGATTATGATTCGTGTCTCGGATTCTGCAACCAACTTACATGTGGAGACAAAGCCAGATGTTGCCACCACGGTCGAGTATCTGTGGAGATTTGAATGTGATGACAACGCCATCCAGTTGACGTCACTCCTTGATGTAGTCATTGGAGTAATTGATGGAATCATCAAGGAAATCTGGTCTGCTCCGATAGTTGAGAACACTATATTAGGTAATAGATCATGCCCATTGATTAGTTCCAATTATCCGAATTTCCACGTTATTTGACCATGCATTCTGAGTAACGTAATGATTGATTTGTAGACACGAAGTATCGCATTCCCCCTATCGGGTGGACTAGTGCATGGGAGAAGCCCTCATTTCTCACCATAAACCCAGACGCCATTTGACACGGTTTGTGTATTCGCCAATCCCCTCCGGATGACATAAAGATAGGCGGAGTCACCCATTTATTTTAATGTGAGTATTTTTTCGTGCATTCAATTTCTACATTTCTTGATACATACAATTATTGCTCCGCCCCTTGCTGGTGTTTAAATTTACCTTTACCTAATTACCTAATACCTAACCCATTTACCTAATTTAAATTAAATAAAAATAAATATTAGAATTCTGTTTTGGGACGTGTGTGGGTGTAAGATAGGGTTTCTTAATGCAAAATAGAAAGACTTATAATTCTAGTTGAATTACGTCATGTCATCTTCAGGCTTCCTGGACCTCGCTTCCCTCCCATCCATAAATTGCAGTGAATTCCATAAAGCGTTTGTATCCTCCTGTATTGCGGGGTCGTGTTTGTTGATGGAGTGAGTAATAAACTCACTTAGGGAAATGGGAATATGCCTTCAAGCAAAGTTTGAGCAGAAACTCAAATTCAATTTCTGCTGACCTTCACGAAATGACAACTTATGCAAGTGTGGTGTGGTATATATGACAGGAATACAAAGTTAGTTCCTTTTTTTTACGAAACTCGTTAATAACAATTTAATTGTAGTTAATTTTCAAGTCTTTTGGTTGTTCGTATGATTGTTCTCGGCATCTTTATCGTGGGATAGAGACGCTGTTGGGTTTGTTTATGGTTCGGATGCCTCGACTCATTCCAGTGACGATAAACTGAAAGTGTAGGCATATTTTGGATTTGGTGGTGACCATGCACTGCCAAAATAAAGGTCTTCTGGACTACCCAACAGGTGAGTTTCAGTTCCCGTTCATATGTAACTTCTTAACTCAAAGCCACCTATTACTTATCAAACCGAATTTGGTACTCATGTTACAAATAAAATCAGCGCACATCTAATCAGTGGAAAAATAATAAGTTCATTTGCGGTAATGCTTCATGTGGGCTTCACAAACAGCCCGTCGTAAAGAGTACCCCGGATCAATAATAAACAAAAGGCATATTGTTGGTTATTGGTGGTTTAGTTTCATTATTTACTCCGATTTATACGAGTTTCGTAAATTGTTACAAATATAAATTGACACATTTGGGTAAGTTGAATGGACAACACCCAATAATCTCGTATTTCCAGGGAATAAAACGCTAAATTAAAAAGGTTTTGAGATTATCCAATGCGTTGTGACGTTGTGAAAGTTGTGTTTGACAACTTTAGATTATTATTAAGTGGTTATAAACCCACAGCATTACTGCATAGCATACACTGCACCAAAAGCAAGCGATTTTCAATAGAGCCACAAATGTCTGTTTCTGATAAATGGAATGCGATAAAAATCTCATTGGTTAGTACCGTATATTAATCCAGTTATTAACTAACAGCTGAGTAGTAGTTAACAATTTCAATTAATCCCATTCGGTTTAATTGAAAACAAACAGCATTACTTGTGCGGAGTAACAACTTTTATCGAATTTTACTTGGAGTACTTAAGCAATCCGAGGTAGTGCTAAGTCTATTGAATTTATGAGAAATTAAAAAAAATGGAGGATAACGTTAAACACAACGAGGGAGCCTCTGTAAGATGGCATTTGCCTCGTGTGGTTCAGCCACGCCGGACCCGGAATGTTAGAAGAACAACAACTCGGCATATTGATGTCGTCTCATTTAAAAGCGACTATACTCGAGGTGGCCAACATAATTTAATTTATATTATTTAAAAATAGAGGCGAAATTTATGAATCTAATTTCTATAATCTTTAAAACTAAAACTTAATCCAATTTTGGCTGTTCTTTCCTTTTCATTTTCTCTAGAAATCATTGAAAAATGTAAAGGAATCGAGGAGATTCTGAACGTAATTAACGCGGATGGGTCCTACCTTTGGAAAGTTCGTTCGAGTTCAAAATGGTTCCGAAGAAAGTTTAATCTCAACATCCGGGATATGAGGATAAACTACTCTCCTTCTGCTAAAAATGGCAACTGTTGTGCTGGTCTATCGGAACCGCAAAGTAAAATTGAATTAATTCGATGAACCCATGTTCCAACTTAGAGTGGATTTTAATGACGTTTGTTTCATATTGAATAGTTGAGATTGCGGATATCTCAGAAGTGCGAAGAGGCTGGAAAACGGACATATTTAACAAAATAGAAGCTCGGCAGGAAAGGAATATTACGAAGGCAAGAAATAACCGTCGACGGGAAGTAAATGAAGGTTGCTGCTTCTCAATAATTTATGGGGAGCGTAAGGATAAGACGCTTGACCTTGTAGCCCCAAGCCAAGAAATTGCAGAGCAATGGGTAAAGAAAATCTTAATGGAATAATGAAATAATAGATTTGGAGAAATGGTCAATTTTATCTTAAATGAAGGTACGCGGAATTGAGCATCTATTAAGTTGGTACGAATCGAAGAAAATTGAGGAAGGGTACGAGCTCTGGCTTCGGAAAAAATTCAATAGCGCCGACTCCAACAGCGACAAGTGTCTCACGTTTAATGAAACAATGAATTTGCTTCAAGAATTAAATATTGAAATGAATGAAGCAGAAGGCCAGGTACTCTTCAATGAAGCGAACACCAAAGTATCTACATATGAAGGGTTGCGAGAAGTATTGGATGAGGACGAGTTCATGACTCTTTATTTTCGCTTACTACAAAGACCGGAAATTGAAGAACTTTTTAGAAGGTCTGTAACGTGGCTCATTTATCCATTATTATAACTGACCGGTCAATTATTTTCTCTCTCTGCTATTTAGCTACGTATCACCATATGGCGCGTTTGGGGCACAACAATTAAAAGAATTTCTACAGAAGGAACAATTCGGATATGAGAATATTTCGGCCGATGAATGCGGTGTTCTAATTCAGATCTACGAATACTCGGATTCGAAAACAAAAGGACATATGACGATATCAGGCTTCTCCAATATGTTGCTTTCACCCGACTTTGATATTTTTAATTACAAGGAACATAAACATATTTCCCAAGATATGTCGCAACCACTTTCTCAGTACTACATTGCATCCTCTCACAACACGTAAGTTCCCTCCTCACGTTGGGCTACTCATTACAATTATTTCCTTCTCGTATGTTCCAGATACATCATGGGGAATCAACTTTCTGGAAAGTCGAGCGTGGAACCATTTGTAGACTCGTTAAAACGCGGTTGTAAATGCGTGGAAAGTGAGTCCAGTACGGCGTAACTAACAACAAGTTTGTAAATGCCCCCCATTCTTTTCATTTTCAGTTGATTGCTGGGACGGTGAGGATGGGGAGCCAGTAGTTTGGCACGGTCATACCTTTGTAACAAAAATCTCATTTCGGGAAGTCCTGGAGGACGCCATCAAGCCATATGCATTTGTTGCCTCGACCTTTCCCCTAATTCTGTCTTTGGAAGTGCATTGCTCTTTTTCGGTGAGACAGAAAATGGCTTCCTACCTCCAAGAAATCTTTGGAGACATGTTATATTCCGAGGACCTGAAGTATACAATGGAAAATTTACCATCACCTGAGGATCTTCAGGGGAAAATATTGATAAAGGCTAAAACATCTTATAAGAATATGAAAGTGAAGAAGTCTACAGGAACGACAACAATCGAGACCAGATCAGAAGTCAATACAAGGTTCACAGCAACGGACGCATCTGAGCAAGGACTCAAAACAACAACTAGTAAATACTCGGTTTCAACCACTACAAACGTTCATAAAGAGAGTTCAGGCAGAGCTTCTGAATTCTTCGTATCACTGCCGGTTCCTATCGTAAGTTATTTTATAAATTGAGAGTCTTATTTTGTCCAATAATAATAATTTCTACCCTTGATTCCAGAATGAATTTGATATAGTGACTAGCTCCAACCCCAATTTAATTGAAAGTGATGAAGAAGAGACTGAAGACGACGAGCCAACTGACACTGTTGACAATGACCGGTCACTCCCGGTAAGACCCCAAAATTAAACTTCCCCCTTGACTGGAACCTTGAAGTGTGAGAGTGATGGAACTGAACTTTCTCTTCCCCAGATTCCAAGGGAAGCTCTCTGTGGCCTTGTTAACTTGATTCAAGCAGTAAAGTTTCATTCTTTTGAGGAATCGAAAAGGAATGGGAGGTGCTACGAGATGAGTTCATTTAGCGAGTCAAGGGCAGTGAAGTTAATAAAGGAAACCCCGGCAGCTTTTACGGATTATAATAAACGTCAGTTGTCACGAATATATCCAGCTGCAAAACGAGCTATGTCCTCCAATTTTTTTCCACTTCGATTCTGGCGAACGGGATGTCAGATAGGTAATAAAAAAAACTGCGTTCTAAAATTTCAAATGGAATAGTTAAATGTGGGATTTCATTTTTTCCAGTGGCATTGAATTACCAGACTCAAGACATTCCGAATTTGATCAATGGAGCAATGTTCCAACAAAATGGGAGATGTGGATACGTCCTCAAACCTCAATTTCTAAGGGATCCAAACATTCCGTATCCGAAAAAGTTTTTGGAAGATTCTTGTCAGCTCACAGTACGTATAATCAGTGGCCAGCATCTTCCCAAGGTGGATGGAAGTCCTAAAGTTGTGGATCCATACGTTCAATTCAGAGTTAGAATTTCCTCTCATCTTTTGATTAAAAGAAGTTTATACGTTTAAAGGAATAATGATTCATAATTTCTGGAATCCTTAGGTGATTGGTACAAAGGAAGACTGGGCAGAGACCAAGTTCGAGACGAAGACTATACAGAAAAATGGTTTCAATCCAATTTGGAATGAAACGTTTCAGGCGAGAGTGAACTGTCCAGAGTTGGCCTTTATATATTTCCGTGTTCGTGACCATGCGCAAAGTGGTTCAGATATGCCGCTAGGATACTACGTTGCACCTTTCGCAGCAATCGCGACAGGTAATTGAAACCAAATTATAATGATCCATCAATCTTGCATAAACAACCAAAATGTCCATTCTAAAATTTACTTACAACTTTATGTTCTAAAGGTTACCGTCACATCCGACTGAAAAATATGGGAGGAGATCCTGTTTCTCCATCCACGCTATTCGTGCATATTTCGATAAGCAAGGAAGAACTGCCTGCATAAAGGTTTTCCCTTAATTCTGAAATGTGATTATTCAAACTTTCAGGAATTATGTTCTTTACCCGTATTTTCTGTTCTATTGAATTAAATTGAACAGGAATCACATTTCATTGAAATGAAGCTTTTTGAAATGTCGATTAGGTTATGCTTTGAAAATTGTTCCATTCCATCGCAAACTACCAAATCTCTTCGACAATTGATGATAAATCCGCTGCCTGCATGCTCCCAAATTGTGAGTGTGCTATTTAATTTTTATTGGGCTAAGTTGAATCGAGTGATCTTTTCACAACTCTCCCTTCACACGACATCCGCTTTACAAAATATTCTAAATGTTCCAAGAGCATGAATTGCAACGGAACATATTGTCGCCCATGCGTTCCGATTCCGATGTCGGTTAAACTATCAATCGTAAAAATCGGATGGCTTGTTTAGAAAGAAATTCAAAAAAACGTAAAGTGGTTCGAGTTTTGAGAGCAATCCTATCATGAGGATGAGGAAGAGAAAAATTTTGCTAAAGCTTTGAGCTCCTTGGCCACCACAAGGAAATATCCAAAGGAATTTCTCACGCAATTTTTTAAAATGAATGACGGCACAGTCAATTGTCACTTTGTTGTTTTATTCATGTACATTTACATCAAGAATGCGGCGATTGTAACAAACAGCAAGTTTTCAATTTCAATGATATTTTTAAGTATTAGTATTATGTCCCTTAAACTTCGGTTTACATTCTGTCTGATCTTCCCCTTTTTCAGCTTTCACCATTGATCATACGTGGCTCTCCTCACCACTCATTGGCTCCCAACGCTCTGCCTGTTGTGAGTAAAAAAAAAGAAGCAAAAAGTCCGTTATAAATTGAATTATTCAATAATTTAAGTTTAGCTTTGAATTATTTCAGTCCATTCTTCAGAAATTGGAAAAGCAGGCTTTCTTGCTGGAATTTAGGGTGGGCAGATGTAAAAAATTTCATTCTCAATCGATTTCTTCACGAAAGTGTAAAGATAACATCGTGTAGAAAAATTAATTTCACTGCTGCTGGAACCAGAAAATGATCAAAGGATTAAATATAGCAACATTATTAAAACTAAAAATCTGTAATTTTAAACTTCTGAACAAGAACCATTTTAAACTGTTAGAATCTTTTCACTTTCGTACGAAATTGCCCTAGTCAAGCGTTGCTGGAAACAAGATGAAGCCAGAGAAATTATTTGGACGTACATAAGTTTTCTTAAAAGCGCTCAAAGATATCTGAGTGGGTGGTTGCTCCAGAGGTAATTATTTTTCACTGGCGATAAGTAACTGTTCCTTAGCGCCGAAGGGTAGACAAGGACGTCGTGGGGGATGTGGTCCATCGGTTTTAAACCAGCCTCATGCCACCATGGATCCCGAGTCACTCTTGAAATTGGCATAAATGGGGATGGGTTGAACATATCCTTGTACGGTTTGAGTGAAAATGGGAGTCCGCTTGACTCCGAGTTTGGCGTGGTCGTGGTCGTCCATGGTTTTGCGTTGTAATATGATGGAGGGTATTTCGTAGGGTAAAAATAGTTTGGATTATCCGTAAGCCATTCCGGGCAGTCGGATTTCCAGCCATCGTCAATCGGTTTCTTGTTTGAAAGTGGTGGGACAGACGCTTTGTACAAAAAATTAACCACATTTTGTCTCTACATTTTCTAACAATCAGAATTAGTCAAGCACTCTGCAAGGAAAATTTTTGAAAAAAAAACGGAAACTATATGCCATTCGTTGCTCAAGCCTGCTTTTGCAATATTCTGGGTTGTAAGAGTTTGGGAAAGCTCGAATTAAAGAGATCCTCTGTATACCTGCTCGTGGAACGTATCTGGATGGGTTTTCATATCCATACAACTTCCGTGGGGAATATCCATACGTATCTCGCGAGACTGGAAGGTAACGATAGCCAGGTGCAAAAATGCGAGTCGATGGTTCTCCACTTGAGGATCCTCCGAAGAAATCAGGGAATTCCGAGAGTGCCCTGGATGCTGGTCGTTTGTGGGTCGAGTCATCGGCTCGCATGTCATCAGTGCCTGTGATAATGAACATTAAAAAATCATTAGCTTACGTCAGTTAACCTTGAACACGAGTACAATCGGAATTCACCTTTAAGTGCTCGCACATACGACTGCCAAAATTTAGCTTTCCGTGTGATCGGTTCGTTCAAGCTAATCATGTCCATGTGGTTCTTGAAGGAAGCTTCTCCAGCCATCTCTCCTGGTTAATTTACTTGATTACCTGGAGAAGTTAAATAAACTCAATTCACTTTCACTTAAAATTTCAAAATGATGATTAGCATGGGTCGAGAGTTTCATAGATGCAAAAAAAAGGTTCCGTTCGGGGAAACGAGACAAGGCTTGCAAAAGTTTATTTTTAGATGCGCTAAAAGGAGACGAAAGCATTTTGCCTATTCACTTCTCTAGAAAGCGACACCTAAAGAATTCCACTCTCACG
>Ga0194135_10001000_pt1 | contig 16501 bp, 17 predicted proteins | sample LitLau_LLRF_2013_FD_134024 | JGI IMG/M metagenome (GOLD analysis project Ga0194135, IMG submission 134024) | Freshwater sediment microbial communities in response to fracking from North America - Little Laurel Run_MetaG_LLRF_2013 (version 2) | ecosystem: Environmental > Aquatic > Freshwater >...
CCGTTGTGATCTTTCTGTCTTTTTGCTTCCTGTGTTTTTTATGACTGTATTAAGTTGTTCTTTTACAATTAGTTATCTGATTAACTTGATTTAGGTCTGGACAATAAGTTGACCTAAGTCAAATGTACTTAATGATTCATGTCAATAAACAGTCCGTTACGGGATTGCATCTTTGGATATACTTCAGAACGGAAATACAGCTGAAGAATAGGAGAAATTAACAAACAGAAATCATGAGTAAATTAGAAAACAAAGTAGCGGTAGTTACCGGTGCAGCAAAAGGAATAGGTGCATCTATCGCAAAACACTTCGCGGCAGCAGGCGCAAAAGTAGTGGTGAATTATGCCTCAAGTAAAGAAGACGCAGATAGGGTGGTTAAGGAGATAACCGACAATGGAGGCCTGGCCATTGCCGTACAAGCCGATGTATCGAACGAGGCCGATGTGATCAGGTTGTTTGAAGAAACCAATACGGCTTTCGGCCCCTTGGATATTTTGGTAAACAACGCGGTCCATCAGGGATACTTACCTGTTGAACAGATATCGGTAGCAGCTTTTCATCAGCATTTCAACGTCAATGTTTTGGGGCCTATATTGACTATACAGGCATCTTTAAAAGCGTTTGGTGATAAGGGCGGCAATATCATCAATATCAGTTCGGGTGCGAGCAAGTACCCTCTTCCGGGTGCCTCTTTGTACTCTGCCACTAAAGCGGCATTAGACGCCATGACGATTGCTTTATCCAAAGAACTGGGTGTAAAGAATGTTCGTGTCAATTCTATTTTGCCGGGCGCTACGGATACAGAAGGTGCATCTAGCGCAGGTGTAACCCCTGGCAGTGAATATGAAAAAATGTTTGTTGCCAAAACACCGCTTGGCCGCAGAGGCCAGCCCGAAGATATTGCGAAAGCTGTTCTATTTCTTGCTTCGGTCGATGCAGCCTCGATTACTGGAGAGCAAATTGGCGTTTCGGGTGGTATGTATGGTTTTTAAAGTTCTCAGGCAAATATAAAACATAACAAAGCTCTGTAGCCCATACGGAGCTTTGTTTCCCTCACCGGGCAGAATTATAAAATTAGAAATAAGTGGTTCGCGGGATTTATGGGCATCAACAACTATTATCTGACCTGTAGTGAAACCCCAACGCATTAGGTATAATTGATTTAAGGAATAATTATCTGCTCTATAAAAAGACTGAAATACACAAGTTTCTTGTGAATACTATTGGCTTGTTTTGGTTAAGTTAGTCGGTGCCTTACCGAATTTTTGTTTGAACGAACGCGAAAAATGAGGCAGACTTTCGAAGCCGAGATCTAAATAAATGGCCGATGGCTTTTGATGTTTCTGTTCTATCAGATACTTTGCTGCTTTAAGGCGTTTATCAAATAGCCATTGACGGGGCGGTACGCCGAACGTTTTTGCAAAGTCACGTTTAAAACCTGCCAGGCTGCGTCCGGTGAGTCGCGCAAATCTTTCAACCGGGACGTTAAAATGAAAATTATCCATCATAAAGTGCTCCAGATCAATTTGATGAGGTTCTGCAAAATCGAATAAGTATGACCTCAATTGCGGCAGGCTATGCAATATTAGTTTAACGCCTTCTTTGACTTTGAGGATACCCATATCTTCTGTGAGCATTTCTGTTGTGGCCTGCGCATAAGGAATAATGGATTGAAAATAGCCAAGAAGAAATGGATCGGAGGGAACGGGAGTGAATTTATATCCAAAGTATTGGATAAATGGACATATGAAAATCAGGTCATACTTGACTTCTCCCGCCCTGGAAAACCTACAGATAATGCGTATATTGAGTCTTTTAATGGGAGCTTCCGTGATGAATGCCTAAACACCAACTGGTTCTTGTCAATGGAAGATGCTATAGAAAAAATTGAAGCTTGGAGAGCAGAATATAATACCTTTAGACCACATAGTTCCTTAGGAGGTTTAACGCCTCAGTAGATGTGGAAAAAAATCAGTTAACGCCCTGATTTTCGAATTTAGCGTGTCCTAAAATTGGGGGAGGTCAGGTTGAAGTTAATTAGTTGATGTAGTGGTTGTTGTTTTTTTTTGCGGAAATAGTGTTATTGATGATAATTATATTATAATTGTTTAATAATTATTAACTGTTTATTTAAATAAACAGTTAATGTATTTTTTATATATAACAATTTTTTAGATTTAGATATTTTTCATGTATAAGGGGATTTGTGTTTTAATAATAGCAATTTTTGTGACAATTCCAGCTGTGGAGGTATCAGCGCAAATTAAAGCGAATAGGTATACTGAAGAAGATAATACTCCAATGTTGGATAGAGCGAAAATACTTCCAATGAATAACTATAATTTTCTTAAAGAAGATTATAGACCAAATGGAACGAAGGCTTATATTGATACGCTATCCATTGATCATCATTCATATATAGTATTTTCCTTTGGAACCCAGAAAAAGGGGGAGTCTGATTATAAAAGTTTTTTTTCTCTTTTAATTAAAATGCGCGATAATGAGGATTTTATGGATCTGGCGAAGAAAAATTGTTTGTACTCGAATGTCACATCAAGGAATCATCCAGATTACATAGGTCAAGGTGTATTGAAGAGAGAAGAATATTCCATTGATTTTGTAGCATTTAAAAGGTTAAACTCTTCAAATGCTATCATAAATAATAAAATATTTGATTTATCGAAAGGAACTCTAATTCTTCTTACAGAGGACCCGCAGTATAAATTTCTTTTAATGGATCGTCAGTTAGATTTTGAAGAAGTTCCAATTGGTAGTTTAAAGAAGCAATTAAATAAAATTCTTAAAAATGCTGTAACCCAAAAAGGCATAAAATAGAGTAGGAGTATCACTGATCCAGATTGGATATTAATTCATATTCAAACTAATGAATAGGTAAGCCCGTAGTAGGTATTGAGGTGCTAACAAGTAGTCTTGTATAGTAGCTATTACATCCTTTGCTAATGGTTGTAAGAGGTTAAAGACTTTATCTACACCTTTTTCGCCTCCATATGAGATGAAATATTTTCTTCCAAAATGCCGCCAAGGTGCATTAGTACCTCAAATATGAAAATTATTTTTTCATTTTGGTTTGTCAATTCCCGCAATTTCTTCTTGATAGACTTGATTAAAAAGTCTTCACTAGGCTGTTCTCTTGTTTGTCTTTGAAGAATGTCAGTAAGGGAATTTAAGTCAACCTGAATTCTAATTTCGTCCATATAAAGCGTGTAATTTTAATAAAATGTATGTAAGCTAATGAAGACAAAAAGATACGCCTCATGGAAGGTTTTCAGGCTGTAGTTGATATAAAAATTGGGTAATATATATTGGCTGTCTAGGTTATTCAAATAATCCATTTAACAAATCAGAAGCAGCCGATATTCACCGTCATTTTCTATAGGTGCCCGATGAACACATGGTGAAACTTTTTGTTCAGGATGATCTACTGCCAATTTCCAAAGATGACCTAATCCTAAATTTACTGGCTGTGCATTGGGTTTAGGTTGATAATGCAGATCAAAATAATATTCCTTCAAAAAAGTTTCAAATTCCGCTTCCGAACCATGATGTAATTCTTTGAGTTTTTCGCGGATTTCAGGAATCAATATTTTTTGTTCAGCCATATGATTGGGTAAGATATCACTTGAAGCACCATGATAGGTACATAAAAATGTATCCGTTCCAATGGTTGAACGATCTATATGATAAGAATATACATCTGTTGAAATGAAGTCTAACTCCTCATCCCGTTCGTAATTTTTAAGTAAATTGAGTGAAGGTGATGCTCCGAAATCTGCTAATAACTGTAAATCACCTAAGATAGTTTCCCTTGCCATATTACCTTTTTCTGATAATTGAAGTGCTAAAAGGTCTTCAGTGGAAACTTCTGTAATATTCTCTTTTAATTGAAGTTTAGTCACAATTTCTTTAAAATCTCCAACTAAATTTCTGGACCAGCAAATTGCATTCACAGCTCCTTGAAAATTGGTATTTACAAGTTCGGAAAAAGTAGAAACCACACCAATTTGATTGTTTTCAGGGAATTTATTTTTCATATTCTGGAATAAATAATTTAGTCGGTTAATTCTTTGCAAGAATAGGGAATAGGTTAGAAGAAATCCAATATTATCGTTTCAAATTACTGACAAATGGTGTAACTTCTTCGATGAGGCTATTTCAATTTTGCGGAAGGATGTGAAGTGCTGATGCGTAATTTTCATAGGCTTATTGCCAGAACTATAACCATTGTCTTTGTGGCTTATTAAAGTCATTCTCAGTAATTTTGACTAACGTTTACTTCATAGTAGCTAACTTTTCTAAGTAGGTAATTGTCTCAGGGTAGAATTCCTGAAGTGATTTGTAATGATCGCGTCTTAATGTATAATGATCAAAGAAAACATATAATTGTTGGGCCAGGCGGTAATGTTTGGCTTGGTTGCTGATTTCAGCTAATCCAGCATCTTTACCATTCCTTGCTTCAAGTATCTTAGCTACACAAACCCTAACGATCAGTTCGTCAAGCTCATTTTTCCACTCGCTCTCAGGTAGAACAACTCCCTTAGCCGTAGTCAGAAACAAATTACTGATGCGATGGAGTCGTTGCTCGTAACGCGGTATGAAATCATCAACAAAAGTATGGCTACACTCGTGAGCTACAACATTCAGGTAAGGATTGAAAGCTACTGGATCTTGGTCTGTCAAGAGAACTGAACTATCAGAATGATATGCGATCCGATTAAGCCTTTTACCTTTGAATTCAGAACCCGTTAGTAGCAACGCGTTGCTGCCTAGATTATTGAGTAAATCCAGGTAGATAAGAAACTCACCATTCTGTGGCTGTCCAAAAAAGGCGGATACATCACTTAATATTTTGCTCTTGGTTATCGTATCCTGTGCCTGCGCAATGATACGGTCGTATTCTACTTGGTGGTCAGCTAAGAAAGTACCTACTTTACATTCACTATAAAAATTATTCAGGTGGTACAAAAAAGAGTCTATCGGCGAGCTTTTGATATAATTGGTTTCTACTTTTCGAATTACCCGAAATGGATATTTTTCTGAAAGGAAAATACCCAAGGAAGCCACATCAAAACCATCCCATTTATCCAGCTTTCGGTACCATTCCAATGAAGGATTAAGATGGCAGGAGGCGAAATAATTTTTGACATCACGGTAATATGTGGATGGTGTAGGCTTGATATCTAACGTATCCACAGTAGCCAACGTATAGAATAGGCTTATAGCTTCAAATCTGTAATCAATCTTAACCTTAAATGAAGTCTGTCCGAAAGAGGAAAACGAAAGACAAATAACAAGCAAAAAAGATATATAATACTTTGTCATTTAACGGGGGCTTATAGGTACTTTACTAATCATTCAATAATGAATAAATTTTATGTAAAATAGTTATTATAAATGGACTTCTTACTCTTGCGGATGATGTTCTATTTAGCTTTCATTTATAAAATATAATAAAATAATGAGCCGATTATTTTAGTTAATCGGCTCATTATTTTATTATATTTGAGTTGATTTTGATTATTAATTGGCTCAAGATGTATAATTGGCAACATAAAGAATGGCCTGAGTTTACTTATAAGATAGATAGATTGCATGATATAGCAATTTTGTTTGCACAAGAGTTTGGTTTAGTAAATGGCTTGGTTTTGGGTTTAAATGAAGAACTTAAACAAGAAACAGTAATCGAGATTTTGATTTCAGAAGCAATTAAGACTTCGGAAATTGAAGGAGAATATATGAGTAGGGAAGATGTAATGTCTTCTATTAAAAACAACTTAGGGATAATGCCTGCGGTCATTGTTAAAGATAAGAGAGCCTCGGGTATTGCAAAATTGATGCTTGAAGTAAACCAAGATATGAACCAACATTTAAATCTTGAGAAAATCCTGAGTTGGCATAAGATTTTAATGGACTATGATCCAAAAGTTAATGCAGGCGAATGGCGTAAAGGAACAGAGCCTATGCAGGTCGTTTCGGGTGCTTATGGTAGAGAGGTCGTGCATTATGAAGCGCCACCATCAGAAAATGTTCCTGCTGAAATTGAAAATTTTATGAATTGGTATCATGATTCAGAATTCCCTGTTAAAGATCATATTTCTAAAGCTTTGTTAAAGTCGGCTATTGCACATTTGTATTTCGAAAGTATTCACCCCTTTGAAGATGGTAACGGTAGAATTGGACGTTTATTAGCTGAATTCACACTTTCTCAAGGCTTGAAAAGTTCTGCATTGCTATCAATGTCAAAGACAATTGAGCAGGACAAGAATAAGTATTACGATCAGTTGAAGCTTGCACAAAGCAGTTTAGATATTACAGATTGGGTAAATTATTTTGCTCAATTGATATTAGACGCTCAAAAAGATGCTAAAGAATTGATACAGTTTACCCTTAGAAAAGCGAGGTTTTTTGATCAATATGGTAAGCAACTTAATGAACGTCAGCTAAAAGCTATTCAGCGTATGCTGGAAAATGGCATTAATGGTTTTGAAGGTGGTATGACGGCTAAGAAATATATAGACATTACCAAAACATCTAAAGCTACAGCAACAAGAGATCTCCAGGAGCTTCATAAATGGGGTGTTTTCATTCAGGAAGGCGCAGGTAGATCGGTGAAATACAAACTGGTTTTGTGACACAGTTTATTTACATACCCGAATATAATTATTTAAAAATGTTCATGTCCTCATTGTAAATAGGACTTTGTATACTTAAAAAATTTAAAACACTATGAAACACATTGTTCTGGGACAGCATTTTACTAGGTTTGACTTGTTTTGAACTGTCAGACAACCAAACGATAAAAGGAATCTCATATTGTTCTTTGGGAGCGATACTCATCGGTACCCCATGCATAAACAGATTCTTTTCTCCTAAAGATTCTCCATGGTCAGAGACAAAAATCATGGCGCTGTTATACTCTTTTAATTGTTTTAGATTTTCAATTACTTTAGATAAAATATAATCAGTATAAACAATCGTATTGTCATAAGCATTGATTAGCTCCGTCTGAGAACAATTTCCTAATTCAACACTGTTACATACAGGTTTAAAAGTCTCAAATTGAGCTGGATATTTCTTACTATAGGTAGGGCCATGGCTTGTGCTGGTGTGCAATACAATCAATATTTTATTCTTTTTACTGGCCAGTATTTGTTCTTTTAGTCCGGTCAAAAGAACTTCATCGTAATTACATCCTTCGCCTTTGCAATCTGGCATTAAAGCCTCTTTATTTTGATAATTTTTTATATGAACCGGTGGTTCTCCCCAGTTTGTGGTTCTCCAGATAACCTCTACATTATTCCTATATAAATAATTGGGTAAAATTTCATATAAATCATCACTATTGGCATATTCTAAAATACATTTTACACCTGCGGTAGTGTATGTTGCACAAGAGGTAGCATCAAAATGAAATAAATTAGGTGTTTTGGAAAGCAGCGGGTTTGTGTTTTTTTTGTAGCCATATAGAGAGAAATTCTGGCTTCTTGCAGATTCTCCTATGACTAACACCATAACCGACTTCTTGTTATCTTTTATTGTAGCATTTGGCAATAAAATTTCTTTTTCATTTTTCTTGTATTTGTGAATATAAAAAAGTGAAGTATTTACCGTATAAGACCAGGGCATTGCAAGCGCACCTAACGTTTTTGAATTTTTATCAATCCACAGCCAATTACTCGCATTGGCATAGGCTAAAATCAGCATAAACAATAAGGTAAGCGAAGATGTAATGGAGAACCTCTTCAATGTTACATTTGTTATTTTAACTTTAATGATGTAAATAGAAGGAATAACGCCAAGTAGGATGATGTAGAATATTAATTTTATAGAGAAAAAACTACTGGCCTCTCCATAATGGGTATTGAGTATATTACCTATCATACTTTCATCTATCATAACACCATAGGTATTAATAAAATAAACTGCAATCGCGTTGATCATAAAGAATAGGACCAGTAACGATTTTCCAACAAAGCGTGACAGAAAAAAGAACAGGTAAAAAACGAAAAAATTTGCAACCAACATTATAATAACCAGACTAATAATGAGGGTAATACCACCCAGACTTTTATAATCAAGTTTATTAAAGACAAAAGTGTAAAATGGGAGATGAAAGAATAAAAAATTAATGAAACTCATTAAAATGGCAAAATGAGTTAGTTTTAAATTATTTTTTAATGTAAGCATTAATAATTTTGTATAGTGAAAAGGCTAAACTAGTTAATGATAGGTAAAACACTATCAGGTTTTCATTCGTTATTTTGTTGATTATTGAAATACAACAAATCAGAAAAAATAAAATAAAAATTGGATAGTATTTTTTATTGTTGATCCAGGTCCAGATTTTATATTTTTTGTTGATAAAAATACCTAAAAGTCCCGAGATATATCCGATAATACAGCCTATAATGACATCAAGCGGATAATGTGCTCCTACACCTACTCTCGTAAATGCAAAAATCAATCCTGTAATGACTATGAAAATAGACCATAGGACTTTATATTTCAGCTTTTGAGGCATAAATCCAAACAGCAGTACTGTAAGTACTGTAAAAACTGTAATGGAGTGTCCAGAAGGTAAACTGTTGTTTCCGGTTAATGTTTTTCCGATGATAACAAAACTATGATTGTCAAATACCGCAGCTGCTCTCGGTACTGCAAATATTTTTTTAAGTAAACTGGAAAATATTAATGAAACAAGCGAAGCTGAGATTAAAGACTCCCAGATTTTAGGAGCATACAGGACAAAAATGCTTAAGAATGATAAAAAAATTATTTCATCTCCAAACTGGTTAAGGTTAAATAGTGTACTTGGGTATTGTGATAGCTTTGAATTAAGAAAAAGAAAACAACTCTTTTGAATTTGTATGTATTTGTCAACGGATAAAGAGTCTTGATTGTAAAGAAATAAAACAATTGTAATTAATAAAAAAGCAGGTAAAAAAAATAAAGATAATTTGAGTTTTGAATAGTTATTTATAACATATGTATTCATTATGTTATTGGTTGAGTGATGTGTTTTGATATGTTTATTGAACATAATACCGGTACTTTTATACTATAATTGAGCTCTTGAACGATTTTGCAAGATGAAATGTCGAAAATACAACTAAATAAGGTTGCTTATTGCATCTTTTTGATTCATTCATCATAATGACTCGCGAAAAAGTTCAATTCTGGTAACTGATAATAATTCAGGGTTAGGTGGATGTTCTGATTATGAACCAATTAAGGTCCGGGAACAGTTATTACGCTTAACAAGATTCCACTTGCCTCAAATTCCAGCGCATATTCATCTTATGACAATAAGGTTAGACGATTACATCTGCTATTCCAACTTTTTGATTGTCTCTGACTTTTGCAATCACATCGGCCTTATTTACCGACAAGCCAGTCCTTTCGTACAGCAAAGTATCAATTGCACGAGCAAGATCCCGGACTTTCCAGGCTTTTTTAATAGTTTCTACTTCATAGAAATGTCGTTTTAAAGTGTCTTCTACACGGATCAGTTCAATGAAATGTGAAAAATTAAGTTGGGTCAGCAGTTCCCGCGGGCTGAGAAAAGATCCTGGATCTTCTTTATGCTTAATGTGGTAATTTCTTATTTCCCACTCATATTCTGATACGTTTATTCCTAAATGAGATGTTAATTTAATACTGATGGTGATTAAGATTTTGTGTATGTTGATGCTTTAATTATGCTAAGTTTATTGTAACCTGAATTTTAAGCAATCCGAATGAACTCACCTTTAAAATCCGATAGGTCTGGAAAAATAACTTTATTGATTCTTTTCCTTATCAGTTTATCATTTTCTGTAAAAGCACAGACGAAAGTAAAACTTTATAAACTGGCTTCATATGGTATTGTACCTAATAACGGAAAGAACATGACACCTGTATTATCGGCTGTACTCAAGAAGATAAAAAACGAAACAGATGATCATACGGCAGTTCTGATCCGGTTTCAAAAAGGAAGATATGACTTCTATCCAGAAGGTGCAGTCAGGAAAGAGTATTTTATCTCTAATCATGATCAGGACAACCCAAAGACGGTAGGAATAGAATTAGAAAATTTTAAAAATATTACAATTGATGGCCAGGGTGCGGATCTGATGTTTCATGGGCGTATGCTTCCCATAGCACTTATAGAGAGCAGGAATATTAAATTAAAGAATTTGAGCATCGACTTTGAAAAACCGCAAATCAGTCAGATCAAGATTATTGAGAATGATACATTGGCCGGTAGTATTATATTTGAAACAGCACCCTGGGTTACTTATGTGATTAAAGACAGCACATTCTATAATACCGGTGAGGGTTGGCAAATGCAGCCGACCTCTGGTATAGCATTTGAAAAAGATACTAAACGGATTGTGTTCAACAGTGGAGATATTCATGTCGGGACTAAAGGAGTCGTTGAACTTTCACCGGGTAGAATTAAAGCAGATCACTGGAAAAACAAAAAACTGATACCTGGAACAGTGATTGCAATGAGAAGCTGGAATCGCCCTTCACCTGGTATTTTTTTACATAAAGGTAAAGACATAAGCTTCGAAAACGTTAAAGTTCACTATGCAGAAGGTATGGGCCTGTTAGCGCAATTAACGGAGAATATCTACATGGATGGCTTTGGTGTGTGCCTGAGAGGAAAGAATGACCCCAGATACTTTACCACACAGGCTGATGCCACACATTTCTCAGGGTGCAAAGGAAAGATTATTTCCAAAGATGGTCTTTATGAAGGTATGATGGATGATGCAATCAATATTCATGGAACATATCTTAAATTGGTCAGGAGATTGGATGACCATACCGTCGTAGGTAGATATATGCATGATCAATCTTATGGCTTTGATTGGGGGACTGTGCGGGATACAGTGCAGTTCATCCAGTCAAAAACAATGGAGCTGAATCAAACGAAGAACACAATTGCGTCGATCACTCCAATACGGTCAAATCCCAAAGAACCAATTAAAGAATTTAGAATTGAATTTGTAAAAGAACTTGATAAGGAGATAGATCCTCAAAATATGGATATCGGTATTGAAAATCTGACCTGGACACCATCAGTGATTTTTACAGGGAATACAATTCGTAATAATAGGGCAAGAGGAGCACTGTTCAGTACGCCAAAATCTACAATGGTAGCCAATAATTTATTCGATCATACTTCTGGTTCTGCGATCCTGCTGTGTGGGGATAGTAACGGCTGGTATGAGACTGGTTCATGCAGGGATTTAACCATCCGTAACAATAAATTTATCAATGCACTGACGAGTATGTATCAATTTACCAGTGCGGTGATATCGATCTATCCGGAAATTCCTGATCTGCAAAATCAAAAACGCTACTTTCACTCTGGTATCCGTATAGAAAATAATGAGTTTGACACGTTTGATCATCCCATACTGTATGCCAAGTCGGTAGACGGGCTTGTTTTTAAGCATAATAAAATCAGAACAAATAAGCAGTATCCTGCATTCCACAGTAATCAAAAAAGTATTCTTTTTGAACGCGTAGCAGGTGCAGATGTCAGTGATAATACAGTAGATGGAAAGGTGATTGACCTGCTTGCAAAATAACCATATGAAACGGCTGGTTGTTTATTCTCTATTTGTCCTTTTGTGCAGTTTGAGTTTATTTGGTTACTCACAAAAAAGAACTAATTCCAATCTGTTTATAGCCCCTGTTTTTATAGATAGCGGAAGACTAGCGAAAGATATAGTTACAGGTACCAACCTGAAAGACATTCTTAAATATCAAAGTAATGAGGGGATGCCAGATATTTACACCTATGACTTTAAAATCAATCCAAATGGTAAGGTTGTACCTGGCGTATTGGACTCCGATTCTATTTATTTATCAGTAAATAGATTCATAAAAGATACTTTTAACCATTATAAATGGCAACCAGCAGGGAAATCGGGTTGTTCTAAATGTCAGGTCACGGGATATGGGATTTTCACTATCAGTTTTATTCCAATTGAGAATAACGTGAAATTAGAGATTGTAATTTTTAACGGAAAGATAGGAGAGCGAATGAAAAATAAAATCGTTTATTCGAATACAATTCTGTTTTAAGCCTGAGCAATATCGTAAACGATCACTTTATCCCACAAATGACTGTGATTCTTAATAAACTCCAGATGAATTGGATGTGTCTGATACATTGCCTGGCCTTCCAGATCATTGAAGAATAGCAACTCTGATACACCCCAGCTGTTATCTACAACATCTCGTTTTTCTGTACTGGCAGCAATGCCAACATGTATTTCCCGTACCGTTGGTATTCCCGAAAGTGTCTTTACACCTGCAATCAACTGATCACGATCTTCTTTTGAATTTGGGTTTTTCAACCAGAAAAAAACGTGATGCACGATTGGGTAATTCTTATTCATCATTCATAAATCTACAAAAAATAAATACTGATTGCTCTTGTACGACAAGTTAAATATATTAGCGACAAGTTAGTATTCTATTTTAGAAAAAAGATAAAACATGGAGATTGCCACTTTAGAAAATATTGAAACAGATAGTATAGTAGAAGTATTGAACCAATCTTTTTCTGATTATATAGTGCCTTTGCAACTCAATTCAGCACAATTGGAGTTTAAAATTTTTTCCGAAAACGTAAAGTTAAACTTGTCTGTCGGAGTTTTTTCATCTGGTAAATTAATTGGGTTTATGCTGCACGGCCTTAGAGAGGCTGATGGGAAACTATGGGCTTATAATGCTGCAACTGGTGTTGTTCCCAATTACCGTGGGCAAGGTTTAGTTGGTAAGATGTATGATTTTCTATTGCCGAAGCTGAAGGTAGCAGGGGTGGAGCAAATGTTGCTGGAAGTAATTGTAGGGAATGATGCCGGTATCCGGGCTTATGAAAAAATGGATTATAAAGTAAACAGAACACTTGATTGTTTTAGCGGACTGGTTGCAGGGACGGAAAAAGCCACTGTTGCAATAATCAGAGATTTAGATCACTTTGACTGGGATACGTTTACTTCTTTTTGGACGATCAAACCTTCCTGGCAAAATTCTGTCACGACATTGGAAAACAGTAGAGATCGCTGCCGGATAGTTGGAGCATATTTAAAAGAAGAGTTGATCGGTTATATCGTGTATAATCCTGTTTCAAGGAGAATACACCAGATTGCTGTTGCATCCAGACACAGACGTAAAGGTGTGGCGACACAGCTGGTCAATGCCATGATAGCATCGATTGATCCAAAGGAACTGTTTATATACAATGTCGATCATAGTTCATCAGAGACAATTGCATTTTTCAAAAGTTTTGGGCTTTCCAGTCATATAGCGCAGTTTGAGATGGAAAGAAACTGTATTCAATGACCATTAACATCATTCAAACAGCAGGTCAGTTGAAAACAAATCCAGCTGACCTGCTGTTAATCTAATGACTACTTTAACATGACATCTACCAATACAGGAAAATGATCCGAAGGATATTTTCCATGATAGGTGTCAGTTAAAATTCCCCACCTGCTTGCGGTAAAACCTTTGGTTACAAACACGTGGTCAATTACGGCAAATCCCTTCATATCTGCACCGAAAGCGTTGAAAGAAGAGTTGTTTTGGTATGGATGTTCTACCTGATGGTAAGTATCCGTTAAGAGGTCCGATTTGGCCAATATCTGGTAACTGTCACTGGTGTGATCTCCATTTAAATCACCAGTAAATATTGACGGGGTATTTCCTGCTATTTCTTTGATTTTAGATAATATCAACTTACTGCTTTCTACTCTTGCCACTACACCCTGATGATCAAAATGTGCATTAAAATAATAGAATTTCTTACCGGTTCTTAGATCCTGAAGGTATATCCAGGTACATATTCTGTTGCAGCAGGTTGCATCCCAGCCTAAACCGGGTTGATCAGGATGCGCTGATAACCAGAAATCGCCTTTTTTTAGTAATTTAAATTTATCTTTTCTGTAAAATATAGAGGAGTGTTCCCCTCCGTCTTTACCATCATTACGACCTAAACCATAATGTTCATATTCTGGTAAAGCCTTGCCAAGGTCATCCAGTTGGTTTTTTAATCCCTCCTGAATTCCGAAAACATCAAACTGATGGAATCTCAGTAAATTGGCAACTACCGGTGCACGCTGTACCCATAAGTTTCCAATATCGTCTTTGTTATCAAATCGCAGGTTATAAGTTCCAATCACGATTTTCTGCGCATATAACTGGCTAAATGCAAGCAAGATGAACACCGCCGTAGTATTTATTTTTTTTATCATATTGTTTGTTTTAAAAGATCATTTAATAATTTACCAACCTGGATTTTGCCCCAGTTTAGGATTCACAATCCGATCCGACTCAGGAACAGGGTACAGATAATTTTTATCTTCAAAAGTTCTTGTAACGGTAGTCAGCCAGGTCAGTTCACCGAAAGTATCATTACTCAGTCGCTGCGGATTTACCCCCGAACTTGTAGTTGGAGCTACATTGATATAATTTACACCGGCGACAGGATTTGCAGGCATTACTTTATAAAAACATACATCCATTTTACCATCACCATTTAAGTCCATAGGTACATCTAATGCCGGAACATAAAAACCATTCCATACCCTGGTCATTAATTCACCATGTTTCCACCTCACGATATCGTCAAACCTAAAGCCTTCCAGGGCCAGTTCGATCCCTCTTTCCCTTCTGATTTCTAACAGTGCAGCATCAGTTATATCAGGAAAATAATTTTGGCTCATATAGCGATCTGCAACAGTTGGTTTGGCGGTTAAACCACCTTTGATTCCTGCGCGTTGTCTTAAAGCACCAATTGTTTTTGCCCAGTCGGCATCTGTAAAAGTACCCAGTTCTGCTTTGGCCTCGGCATAATTTAATAAAACTTCGGCATACCTTAAGATGCTGATCGAGTTCACATTCAGAGAGCCACCATCATATTTTGTATCATCCAATGTCCATTTTATAGGTTGATAACCAGTATAAGTATAAGAGAAAATAGGAGGGGCCGCTTCTGGTGTACCGCCGTTGATCCGCTTATAATCACCCATTCTGATAGTTTGTTGTAAACGTTTATCGCGACTCTTCACCTCCTCTGCGAAAGGCATTGTCTGGTAACCTGGTTTACTGGTAAATGGCGTGCCGTCAATATTCAGGTAAGTATTTATAAAAGTACGCGTAAAGCTTAGCCTGCTGCCATAGGTAGCACTGGTCCAATACCAGTTAGCGTCATTATAAATGGCCAGATTGGCATCGGCAACGGTAGAAAGCATAACTTCCGAACCTACAGGGGCTGTACTGGTAAACAATTGGCGATAAGAAGCATCTTCACCGCCATTGGTATTCAGCGTAAAACCCGATGTCTGCATTGTTTTTTCGGCAGCCACCGCAGCTTCTGTTAACCATTTATCAGCTGTAGCTGTTAAGTTCTTTTCCGGATGGTATTTTCTGAAAGTACCTTCGTATAAACAAACTCTTGATTTAAAAGCCAGGGCAACAGATTTGGTAATCAATGTTTTAGAGTTGTCATTGGAGCGGGTGATATTGGCAATCGCAAAATCAAGATCTGCCAGCACCGAGTCCATCACTAAGGCACGGGAATCTCTTCCATTGTACAATGCAGGATCATCTACTTTCAAAGTCCTGTTTATCCAGGGCACATCGCCATATCTTTTGACCTTCTGAAAGTAAAAGAACGCACGGAAGAATCTGGCAAGTCCCTGATATTGCATTCTTACCGGGGTACTCAGTTTTGGATCAACGTTATTCTCTATGAAAAAATTGATGTTCCTCAGTTTTTTCCAGTCCCAGCCTTTATCGCCCTGTGCAGTTCTGGAATTATAAGCGCCCGAAACCAGAAAATCCGGTGCCTGGCTTCTTGCGCCATAGTCAGACATTTCATCTCCGCGGTGCGTATCATTTGCTGTAGGTAATACCTCATAGAAGGAGTTAGCATACAGTTCAAGCCCCTTTTCATTGCTAAATACCGAAGTACGTATTGCGGTATCTTCGGGTGTCTGATCCAGCTTTTTACATCCTGCCATTAACACTGCAGAAAAAGTGAACCATAAACAGAATTTTTTCATGTTATTATCTTTATGTGTTACTCTATTTTAATTAAAATGTGGCTGTAAAACCGATGCTATAGCTCTTTAACTGCGGATAGTTATTCCCGTTTCCGCCGCCTTCTACGTTACCGATACTTTCTACGTCGATATCTCTTGTGATTTTATAGAGCGGTGAATAGGTAAAGATGTTTTCGGCAGAAAGTACAACACGCGCATTACTTAAACCCACTTTTTTGATCAGGTTTACCGGAAAGTTATATCCAACCTGAAGGTTTTTAAGACGGATGTAAGCTACATGCTGAATGTATTTGGATTGCGACTGTAACTCACCGGCACCATTTTGCGCCACATAACCACGGTACCTTGGGAAATAGGCATCTGGATTACTTTCCGACCATATTTTGTCCTGCATTGATTTTGGTATCTTATTA
>Ga0194135_10001001_pt1 | contig 16498 bp, 16 predicted proteins | sample LitLau_LLRF_2013_FD_134024 | JGI IMG/M metagenome (GOLD analysis project Ga0194135, IMG submission 134024) | Freshwater sediment microbial communities in response to fracking from North America - Little Laurel Run_MetaG_LLRF_2013 (version 2) | ecosystem: Environmental > Aquatic > Freshwater >...
GGATTATACTTTAATTTAAACCCAAGTTTACATCTATTGATGGTTTAACAACGGAGATACAGGTATAAACATTAACACAGAAGTTCCTATACCCAAATCTATGAAGACTACCCTTAAGAGGATTTCCGTGGTTTTCGAAAAAAATGAATATTTTTAGAACTATCAAGGGAAAGTGCATTACCATTCGAAAACCCCAGAAATCCATTTGAATTCCCGCAACCGTGAGAACCCCGAATAATAATAATAATAATGTACATATTTTCGCAATAGTCATCTATGGGGCATAACTAACTAATGAATTTATGGCACGCATTTAAACTAACCTAACCTCTTTCCCACACTTATATTGAGGTAAGTAAGGTAAGTAAGTAAAGAATGATATTTGATTTTCAAAGATTCAAAGATTTTCGCCAGAAGAAGTGCTCGAAACTATGTTTCGCCAAATATATGAGTGATAGAGAGAGAAAAGAGAGAGAGAGACAGACAATCAGATTGTGCGAGTGGGAGTAAAATATCTCTGCACGGTTGTTCTTAGAAAGGACAATAATACGGCCATGAGAATTGGAATGGAAATAGGTAGGTATTTGTGAACCCTGAAGAAAACATAGTCGACCATTTATGAAAAGTATGATTACCTGCTGAGACACCATAGGGCGAATCCCAGGCCACAGTAGGGATCGAGGCAGAGAGCGATGTGTCTGGAGGGGTACAGTTCACAAGCCAGTTTCATCGATTTGCAAAGGGCGGTAACTGCAGCGTGAGACATCTTAATGCCCGCAAGCATCCCGGTTGTCGATACACTGCAAATCAATCATAATTAATGGTAGAAAAATGATGCGGTAATAGGTATATTTCACATATTTTATTACTCACTAATAGATTATTTTGACCAGATTGACACAATGAACAGGGGGACACAGCTTTTAAGGTACAACAATTTGCGAAAAAGATAATACTTCTGAACTTCCCCCATTTTCTGGATGTGATCACACCATCATGCAAGTTTTGTTCTTACTTCTGACATTCTTTCATTCTTAGACTTAGTTTGAATCCCCCTACAATTTAAGAAAACAAATACGTTTCGTTTACCTGAAGTCAAGATAGGCCAACATTTCGGCAGTGGGGGCCCTGTAGACGACGGGCAGCTTTTTCTTCGGCATGTCATCAGTGTCAAGTGTCATGGGCCACGATTTGATGTCGACGACATTACTGGCTTCCTTACTCCGTAACAACTTGATGACATTCGCATTGGAGAGCACCAATACCGATTTACTCACGTCCACAATCATTCGTACGGTTGGCAGCGTTGTCTGAAGGTTCTGTGGGTGTGGCGGTCGTATTGTTACAGGTACGGCACCTTGAAGGAAAGAAACATTTATTTACAAAAATATAACAATAGTGACATAAATTTCATAAATACATCTTAAATTATTCTAATATCAATCAGTATTATGTGACAAAAATAATACAATTTTATTAAAAGGGAGACCAATGAAAAAGTATTTTGTCCTTGTTATTGGAATGTTTAATCTATAAATTTAAAAAAACCATTCATACATTTTAAATTGTGACATTCTTAGGCAGAACGTAAGCACCATAAATGATCCGATGCTTTGTATACCGGCTCCTATTAGAGCGACCGTGCGGAGATATTATGCCTATGTCGTCTTCACCTATAAATACTGCGCCCCGATTGTTAAACCAATATTTGAAATACACTTACCGACATATAAACAGCCGTAGAAAGCACAAATGAGATCAATCCCAGGGGGGAAAATGAGAGCCACGTGGTCTCCCGTGTTAATTTTACCCTTCTCAACCAATAGAGTTCCAACTCGTTCGGCCCGTTTGTGAAGCTGCGAACACGTGAGCATCGTAGTCGCCACACCTTTGGCGTTCAGGAGGCTGAACAACACATGGTCGGCCGTGCTCACTGCTCTCCACCGAAGGATTTCCGAAATGAATTGGTACTGAAAAACCAAATTCAACAAATTAACAAACAAGAAGGAACATTTGGAGCCAAATGGTTGGCAACAGCAGATGAAGTAGAAGGACATGCAGAGACTGCAGATTCCCAAGACAGGCAAAAATGGACAATAGTTATTTTTTGAAGTCCACGCGTCATTTTGAGGGGATTTTCTGTGCCTCTCAGGTCATATTTCAGCCCATAATTAATATTCAAATAAACGTTTAAATATACTATACCTTCCTTCCAGAGTCAGATTCCTCGTCCAGAAGCCCCATATCCCTGCCCTGTGCAGAAGCCAAACGGTTCCCTTGCACCAAGTTACCAACTATCACAGATGCTGGTCCAACATCTAAAAAAGAAAGTAAATATCATTAAATTATTTTTAACTGGGTTTAATGATTTTTATATGTTTTTCTACGGCGTAAAATCGTTAAACCTAGGTTAAAGTGTATATTGTACCGTTCGCCCTAAAACTAACAACCTGACACGGTTTTTAAAAAAACACGAAAAATTCAGGGCTAATGCTAACAAACTGACAAATACATTTATTCAACTCATAGCATTCCTTAAGTGCAAACGAGTTTTATATCTACTCATTACCTGCATTGTAACCTCTGTGGGTCAGTGACGTTGCCCATCATGCCCATCAAGTTCCGAGTCCCGATTACAGTGAAAATTTTCTAATTTACCACATCACCTATATGACTACTAGCTAAGTGATTATTAGGGTATGGCTGATTGGTTCGGAGTCATCAATATCAGGAGGTCCAATTTAGTTTAGCAGTTAAGTGTAAGAAATTTACCTGGGTGAATTTCCCGAGGTTTGGGCAGATTTGTGACGCAGGTATGAGGACATAGGAGCACATTGGCGGGATGAAGGGTTCCTTCCAAATAACGTCGCTTCGTTTCAGACAAGTGAATTCCACCAAGAGGCGTCTTCGGCAAATAGTTGGGAGGGACTAGAGCTAAACAGTAGATACCCACTTGGTGAATTGAATCAACCGCCTGAAGTACTCGAGACATCCATTGGAAACTCTGCAAAATAAACGGCGTGCATTTTAATCGCAAACCCAATTTTTGGGGTGTTCCGGGAAATGGCTTTTGGCCGATTTTGGATATGTTGTTCTGTTTAAAATTCTGTTGCAGAAAAAGTGGGAATTGTGTCTTTTTGACATTTTGCCACCCCCAACACTTGGTCGCCGGACTATCCTTTTTTGTCTTACAGTTTTTGATTACCTCTTCTTCACTGCACTCGGGCCGCTGTTCCGCAATGACACATATCCTTTCGTCTCGTAACACACGAATACTGAATACAGCTATTCTTCCGCGATATATGAACCGCATAGGCTCAACGGCGAGAACAGTAGCTATTATATCATCCGCGTTGTGCTTCCGTCCAGTCACAGTCATCAAGCCGTCCCGAGATCCACAAACAAATACAAGGCCTCCCTGGAACACAACACAAAATAATTATAAATAACGTTTAAGTCAATCAGGAATCAGGAAGGAAAGTAAAAACTTTTCTCGGTAGCTTTGAACATAAAATGCGCAGAAAAATTGTGAGCACTTTCCCCCTTTAGTTCTGTAAAAACTCATTCCAGTGGAAGAGTGCATTCGGCCTCTTTTGGCCTATTGTGTCGCCATTCAGGCAGTGTCACTGATTGATTATTATAGTTTAAGCAAATTGACAATCAACTTACCGGGCCAAGAAAGCCGAGAAGCCCGCTGCGAGTGTATTCAGCCTCTCCAAGTAGTGTCCCATCAGCTTGGAGTGGTTGAACTTTAAATGTGTTATTCGTGAGCCCCTGCAATCCCCAGTACTGTCGCGCAGTCGAACCTGAGTTGACGCAGATTTCGCCCACTTCATCAGTCTTACATAGATACGAGCTCCCCTCCATTTTCACAACAACGATAACACCTGTCAAATACAAGAAATGCCTTTTAGGCTCCTCCACTGGTATGGGTTATTTGCAGAATCCGATTCAGCATAAAAAGTAGGTTATCATAGAGAAAACCGTTTTAATGTGCGATGTCTCATTTCGCCGTACGTAAATAATGTTTGAAGTGAAATAAACACGCATGATGTGGCGTCACACATCTAATGGCATATGCCGTCACCTTTATCAACTTTCTGCATTTTCAACGAATGGAGACATCGCTCAGTAAAATGGTTTTCATTTCGCTTAGCTTTTTACGCTGAATCTAATTCTGTAAATAACTCATACGTAAATCGCCACCAAAGAGGGTACGAATTTGCTTGATGTGGTTCCATTATATTAATAATTTTAATACATAATACAATGGTCTGTTGTCAGCTTATATATTATAGAATGCCGTCATTTTTCTCAACATTAACAATTGAACTTACAACCAGGCATGACTTGACCGCAGTCTTGTAGAGTAAGAGAGGTCAGGGAGTTCTCCTGATCGACCCTCACCACGCCAAAGCTAAGACCAGACATGCTAAGGACCCCTCGTCCTGTGGCATTTACGCCTGCCCGTCCAGGTCTACAACAAACACAGAAACACTCATATTCAAACTTGAAGTAGTAAAAGTCACAGAGAAGTAAATAATTTGAAGAATTGAAGTATTGCAAAGTAGAAACCTTAATCATTGAAATCAACTAATAGAGGAGAATACCGTGTCTGCTTAAGAGTACTATGTTTAACCCTATCACTACTCTAGTCAAATGCGCTACCCAGACCAGAAGGTGTTTTTATTGCAACCAATAACAATTACTTGCTTATAGATCCTCTCATGTGGCAGCCAATCAGATGCAGTCTCGTAGTCAAATCATATAACATATTATGTCCAATGCGTCAAAACCTAATATGTCTAATCGGAATTATGGCGGCCGGCATTTCAACACAATGAGTGAGGTTAGGTGAGGTGAGGTTTGTTACGGCGACAGGTTAGGTTAACCGCGATTTACATCACCTCTTCATTAACCTAACCTAAGCGACAAGGGTATGTTCTGAAATTCCGACAAATTGGACATATTAGGTTTTGACTCATTGGACAATATGTTATATGATTTGACTACAAGACTGCATCTGATTGGCGTGGATTTTCGCCACCCGAGAGGCACTTGCATTCTTATCTTTTTAACTAGTATATTTACAATGTATACCTTCTGACTGAGACAGTGAGGGCTTCTGAGCTGCTGGCACAAGGGCAAATGGCGTCAGGTCGAAGCCCCTTGGCTTGGAACACTGAAAGGAACTGGTCGCAGGACGACAGAGACCACGGATTGGCCCCGTCAGCCACCAATAGCAGCCTCAGAGAAGACAAACTAATATCTTTATGATCCTTCGTTGCTAGCAGACCCCAATGCAAATCTCTTGACTTGACTACAGCTACACTCGCTACAAACAGAAGAAATAAGTGAGGAAGGATACCTGGTGAATACATCTTCTATACGACATGTGACTCCCTGTTACGAGAATGAGCTTTGTAAAATGTATACTAACCCTCTCCACCTCGGCCCCTTAGATCTCACCTTTGAGAGGAACAAAGTATTTATTAGGGGTTCTGACGGTGCGTTAATGCTTTTATGTGCTTTGAGAATTTTGCAGTGCCCCTAACACTCGAACAGGGAAAAATTTAGTTCAAGTGTTGGAAATATTTCCCTGTTAGAATGTTGAATAGGGAAACAACACCGTGGAAGTCAAAAAGCATAACGCACCGTATAAGAACCCCCATTATAAATAGATACAAGTTCTAGGTTGAATCGTTCCGATGTTGCCCTAGAGATGAGGAAAATAACTATACGAACCTCGATACTTTGTAATCATTTGCATCCAAGAAGCCGGGTTGACTTTCATAAGCGCGTAGGGGATGTAGATGACATGCATGCCGTTGAGGACGCTCGTGAGCACCGAATGCCAGAGGCCGACCTCCCGCTTGAAGTCCAGCACACACACCATGATCTCGCCCTCAGTGTAGTTGCAAGACATGGTCAACGTCCGGCAATGTGCAAGCATGGCCACTCGAGTCACCGTCACACCCATTACAGATCCGTCTTTATCCGTCGCATACTGAAAATAGCAACAAAACGGCTAGAAATAGGTTACACGCAGCTGAATTTTTATCAAAAACCATGCGAGATAGGTAGATACCAAAAATGAAATAATCTTAATAAAATTCGCTTGCCTCGATATAAGCAGAAGTGTCGTCAGTCAACTTGGGTGGGGGCATCCAGTCTTTCGGAGTTTTAGCTAGGTGTTCGGTGACAAACCACTGAAGTTTAGGCCAACCCTTAAAAGCGACTACCTCGCCCGCCGTGGTCTTGGGCAGGCCTTTCAAACAAGCGTCCGACGTAAGAGCGACCGAGACACTGCAGCTACCTAACAGGAATCCGATTTGCTGTGATCCAGCATCCTGAAAGCACCAAAAACATTTTAAACGAATTTTCGAAAATTACCAAGAGACATATTCAGAATGATGACACAAAAAGCGCCCACTCTAACGATGCTTTTTCATGGGTTGAGGTGTATTAGACGTCTTGTGTTCCTCGCTTACGTAAATATCTCTAAACGATGACTCACCCTTCTCGTAAGAGGGACTTCAATAGGGACAGGCACAATGCCCGCCTGGAGACAGCCGTAGAAAGCACAGAGGAAATTGATGGGGTCGCTGTTAGGGTAGACAAGGGCGATCCGGTCCCCGGGTTTCAGATTGATATCTTTGCCGAACGACCGGTTGAGCAGAGTGTGTGCTATTTTGTGAGATCTCGAAAGCAGCTTCCCGTAAGTTAATGACGTCACTAGCTTTCCATTTGGGTCTAAGACTGTAGCAACATTGGCTTTGAAAGACGCTGACCCGTAGCGTTGGATGGCAGCTTCCAGGTTCCTGGGCAATCCAGATGGCACCTGAAGCAATCAAACAATAGAAAATACTAAGACAAACTATCATTCCATGGAAAAGGGGGCAAAGGTTTGCTAATAAAAGTTAAGTTTACCCATTTAAGTAACAAAATAAAATATCCGCCTCAACGTGTGCGGCCTGCTACAATATTATCATCAGTGCTTCAATTTGCCGTAGTTTCTGTTAAAAGTAGCCCAGAAACACGCTGGAATTTAGTGATGTCACGCAACCTGAACAAATCATCAACACAAACTACAGCGCATTGAGGCACTGCACAGTAAAATGGTTTTAACATCCCTTCTGCCGTCTTTTACACTAAATCTAATGACTTAAAAAGGAAAGGTCCATTTAAAAAAAAATTATTCGGAACTTTAAAAATCATGGGATGTAGGTACACATCTCTTAGGAAATAAAACTTACGACAAGCTGCTCTCCCATAGCGGGAGTCATAGTGCTGCCTTCAGGTTTGGGGGCATTGGGGTCCTTTGGGTTGGCTGCAATCTCCAGTTCGATGTCGTCATCTTCGTAGAACTCGGGCAGTGGCCGTCGCTTTGGTCGTTTTAACGTGTTGAGCAATTGCTGAATTTTGGCAGACACCTTCCATCGACCTGTCCCAGACAGGGTCCCTGCAAATTATAAATAGGTACATAATTTAAAAAATATGCCTAAGAAATAAAATAGAAGTGCAGGTAATAAGTAAACGGTACAATACAATTTGCCGTATTTAATGTTCAAATTTACCGGGGAACTTATGACGTCATCCCATATAGAGGGAACTTTAATAAATCTATGACGCGAAACCACGTACTCGTATATCTTATGCAGAATCTGATTCTGTAAATAACTCATACCAGTTGAAGAGTCCATTAGTTTAAACTTTGTCTCAATAAAATACAGTATTTATAAATATACTTCAGAGCAAAGAAATTGGTTTTTACTACTGCGAAGGTGTTGGAATAAATAAAATCGACCATAGTTAAAATAGGAAAGAAAAAAATACGGACGGGAAAAGTGACAGGCGACCATGATTGTAAGATGTTGAAACTTTTAAAAAGTTGATAATTTTAAAAAGTTTTGAAATTGATTCGTGATTTTCTCGGTGAGTACCAGGCAACCAAGCTTAAACTTTATTGTTTTTCTGTTAGGAAGTTTTTCCTACAGCAGCCAGAGATAATTTCTCCTTGCATTTCTTATACTCCCTTCTATACACAAATTTAAACGTTGATTATTGATTTCTGGGTTGAACACGTTTCTTTTTTTAGAAACAAAACTTATATTAACTTGTGACTGGGTTGAGTCGTGATTGAGGGCTACTGTGCAAAACACCTTAATCATCTAGGTCTAACGCGATTATTATCGGTGCTTTTCTGTGCCTAAAAATTGTTAAACCTAAAATAAACTGTATTGTGTCATTCGCTCTGAGTTAACTCAATCACGTCCCAGCCAATACGGCTAAAATTGTAATTTAACTTTTAAGTGGTTCAAGGTGGAAGCACACTGCGGTGTCCATAGTCTGGCACTTATAAGTACGACCGTTTAGCGATATCTCACTTCCCTTTTCTCTGACTTTCTTATACTAGGGTATGCTAAGTATAAGAAAAAATATCGGATTTTCGAACGCTACAAGGCGTGTTTGAAACTTAGCTTCCCCAAATATATGAGTGTGCGTGAGGTAGAGAAGACACAGATAGTGCAAGTGGAAGTAGGTAAGATATCTCCGTAAGGTCGTTCTTAGAAGAGCCACACAGTTACCCTATGATAAAGGTCAGGATCAAGACCTCCACATGCACTAAAACATTTGCCACGACCAATTATTCGAATTGGAAAATGGCGGTGGCTAAGCACAATCAAAACCAATTCGACTAAAGAACAGGTGGCCACTGAATAAGTGAAAAAGCAGAAAAATGACAGGCTGCTTTTAACCACAGAAGGTAGATAAAGTGCGGAAAACAATCAAGGCGCGACATATTGAAGAATGGAGGGATATAGAAATAGATAGCCAATATGCTGCGGTTGATAGGCTGAAAGGAAGCTGGTCTCGCTCGAATTGATTTTGCCGACCGCCTCTTTGATACCTACACTCCTATATATATGTATGAGGGCAGAAGGGAGATGGGGAATAAGCTGAGGTCAGCCGAGACAATGCTGAAATCAACGCTTTTACTTTTATTTTCCCGTCGACGCTTTAAAAAAGTTCTCTCCTGAACTAAAACAATATAGTTCTACAAAGATACATGATAATGCAGGAAAATAAATGGTACGGTACGCCGCACTGACTTTCTCTAACAACAAAAGATTTCTCTCACGAAAGCTGACGCGCAAAACACCCTTAAAGGTGTTTTGATTTGCTATACCACCTGTTGCCCACGACGTAGGTACATACATGCATTATGTTAAAAGAATTTTGGGGAGAACAAGTGCCTGAAGCAGACATTACTTCTACAGGGTTGTGATATTTACTTTTACATAGAAATAGGAAAGTTATTATGTTTTTACTGTGCAATGCCTCAATTTCCCGTTGTTTATGATTAAAGGTCCTTTTTAACATACACAAGTCGAACGAGACCCTGCACATTAAGGAAGATTATTACTCTCCTGTCTCAGTTTTGTAAATGCAGAATCACGCCAAAACATAAATTTAATTATTTATTTCGGATACCATTCATTGAGCTGGAGGAGACGGCAAACAGGGTTGAAAATCATATTAAAGCAAGGAAACAGAAGTTTCGATATATATTTTTTTTAAATTTACTAAGTACCTTTTCAAAAGTTTGACCTTACAAAACAGCATTTCTCTCCCGTCCGAAACGTCCGACTTCAAGATAAACTATGAAGGCTGTGCAAGGACTCTGTCCAGGTCTAAGATGAGATGGCGAGCGCATCGAATAGCAACGACAATGACATGGATATGCAGGTCCCGAGCCCGTTACTCGCGCGTGAAACCAGCAACCTTCAAACGTGCAGGCACTTTTCGGAGATCACTCATTGCACAAGCGCAAGCGGCCGATCATGGATATTAATCATACGGAAAAAGGCCAACGATCGCACAATAAAACCTTTTAAATGAAGTAATTAGATAATTCAGATACCACGATTCTTCGCCGATATTATGAAGAATATCGGTGGGACTAGAGGAGATAGTAGCAACCTTGAACTATGAAACGGTTCAGTTAAGAATGTTAAGATGATATGCTTTGTGGCATGGTTATGGAATCCAAGCACTCAAGTTTATGGAATTAGGGGGACCTTCTCAATTCCTTCATGGAAATCGAAAAAATGCTAAAACTCGGAAAGACCGTCATTGAACTATAATAATAAATAAGATTTTTATGTGCACAGAGCTTATTTTTTTGACCTCCAGCATACGTAAAGGCAGCGTCATGATTTGAAACGACAGCGCTGTACTAGGTTGCGGTCAACCAGAGCATCGTGAGGAGCCAACTGTTATTGCTTCCATGGGCAAGAAAAATGACTTACCTAGGCTGTCCTCTGAGGCAGACGACTGACGGGACTGAATATATCTATTGACTCGGTCAGCTGCAGTCAGTCTTCTGGACTGTGCGGTATTGTGCGTCACGTCAGGAGGCTGTGAATCTGAAACGACAGTACGCCTAAAATAAGAATATCCCACTTTTTTATATGAAATAGAGTGATTTCTGCTACGTAGGTAAATAATAACGACTCTAATAAGGGTGAAGTGCCTTAGGCACCAATTTGTTATAGTTAACTTATTGCTAAAAGCCCTCAAGATTTCCTAATTTGTGTTGGGTGGAAAAAGTATTGAAGACAATAGGTTCAAAATGGTAATGGCACGTGCAACATTAGGAACTTAGTATTTAAAGTTATAGTAATAGATATAATATAGAATGTGTGATTTTCCGGAGTCGTTTACCCGTCCGCCCACTGCTTACTTTCCCGAAGGTCATGGCGACGCTAAGCCAGCGCCCAATAGGTCTACAACGGTGAGCTCAAGGTTGCTTTGGCGGTAGGAATGAAAAAAGCTCGCGGTGTGCCACATATCCCTTTCAGTTTATTTGATTTTAAAAAATCTACAAGGCTTAGTAAGTATTATGGTTACTGCCATTTTTTTAAATCACTTTTTTTTCAATGGAAAATGATGTCGTTTTTGGGCTTTATATTGGTAGTTGCCCCATACGGCTAGTGGTCATTTGAACAGTAGACCTCGCTAGCAAACTTCGACCCTTTTTGCCCCCGACCAAAGAAAAATTTTCTTTTCTTGTAGAAACCACTGTGCCAACCAGCGGTACTACCCGTTGCAATGTTAAATATACAGAACAGAAACACTCACATGGCCTAATGTTCTGCATGACTTCTGAGAGATCAGTGATTTCTTGAATAGGTTTGGTGCGTTTTCGGTCATCCCTAGAGATGGGTTCATTTCCCCGCTCCTCCCAAACGGTATGATTGGGACCATTATTCATCCTAGAAAAGAAAAAGGTGTATTCAGTACGCAACAAGGAGAAGCTGACGAGGGTAACAAAGGGCCAGCTGAGTCGCTGGCCCATTTCAGACCGATTCACTCAGCTACCCTCACAAAGGCATTCCCAGCCTGTTCTACCGTAAACGCATCCAACGTAAACACATGGGTGAAAAAGGATAAAAATGTAGAATGTTTACCTTGAGCTGCGATGGTGATTCCTTTGCTGCGGAGGCGTTTCCCTGGCAGAGCCTGTGCTGCTTGTGTCCGAATGCGGAAGCATTTGTCCGGACCGGGCTCTTTCTCTTTCCGGCGTACTCTGTACATCCCCTGTGCTCTCTTCACCGGAGCTAGAGTCTACAAACAATTATGGATTTATGAAGCTAGATTGAACGCTAGTTACAGACTCAACGGATTTTGACGTAAGACGTTTTCCCGGACACCCATTGGTCCCACAAGCATCATTTTTTACCTGTTGCTAGTTGTCGACTCATGAGGCTACAGTAAAAATGAAGCATGGAGGACATCCATCTGCCCGGGAAAACGATGTACAGGTCTCTAATCTCTAATCGACAATATCACTTGTCTGTATAGGTAAAGCGTAACATGAACGCCGGGCACGACCAAAGGACGGTGCGTGCAACAATGTTCGGCCAGCTCCCTCTTCAGCCTGCGCGTGAGTGCGTAGATGAGAATGGATGCCATAAATTAGGTATCTACAGCTTGAATGTTTTGGCCTAGCAATAATTATCCTCATTCGGTCTCATTGAAAACAAAAATGTAAAGAAAACATGTATATGATTTGATAGCAGCATGTGGCAGAGGAGTCACGAGCGCAATTACCTGAGTCATGTCGATCCCGGTCTGGACTTGTAGCCATAACAGATGTTCTTTTGGACGGCATAGGCAGGGACGGCTTCGGCCTGTTTTGCATCGCAGCAAGTGCCTGCTGCACTGCTTCTTGCCGAACTTCTACAAAACAACAGAGTCCGATTAGAATACAGGTTGTGGGGTCATTCGGAGCCTGGGTCGGTGGGTTGCACACAAGGTCACGCGCCTCCGGACCCGGCATAAAGAAACGCCCACGGAATGACAGTCATACACAACACAACACATGCACCCTCATTATACAACACTAAACACAAGCAACTAACAGCCCAGTAGCTCGATCAAACTGTGAGAGCAAGCCAAGACCCATAAACTATTCAACCTACGCTACTATAAAAATTTCCTGCATCAGCTGTAGGGAATAATGTTCTTACGCTAGTTTTAGACACAACGGATTTTGTCGTAAGACAGAAAATAATAGGAAGTTTTCCCGGGTACCCATGCACACATCATTTTACCGTTCCTACTAATCGACTCATGCACGAGGCAACAGTAGAAAATGATGTTTGTAGGGGTGCCCGGGAAAACGTCGTACGGTTGTCTGTAATTAGCGCTAGAATTTAAAAAAAAACCCTTGTTGGAGGGGGGCGATTTTTGCGAGATACTTTTCTAACATGATAAGGCAGGTAATTTCATCATTTCTGAATGCTGGCATAATTGTAAATAAATTTCTCCCACTTTGTACAAATACTAGAGTCAAACCAAATTAAAGTTTCCTCCAACCAAGCAAACCGGCAAATTTTTATGAGTTTCGCAAACTTGAAAAGAAAACGAGAGAAGATTTACAACAAAAACGCAGAAGAAAAACAAAAAAACTTCAAATTCTCTTCACGGAAATTCGTAGCCCTGGACCATGTGTCGCTCCTCGCAGGCAACCATATTACAGGGCTTATGCTATAAAATATCAGCAGAAAACTAGTTTGAAATATCGTTCAACGTAAAACTGTTCCGGCGAGTCATAAAGGAAAACAAAAGGAGGTTAGTCGTGATAAATCGAAATTCCGCTCAGGTTCTCAGCCAAGGGAGTGAGGAAACATGAAAAACGACTCAACCCACCCCTGATCTAGTTTTTAGAAAACTCCCCATGTGCCATTTCTCACCCAATCTTAACCTTTAACTAACGGTACCAGAGACCTATTTTGCCGGTTTATCTCATATGCGGAAAGTGGGAACGTACAGTGTTGTTAACCTTTTCGAATCTCACTTGTGACATAAACAGGCAAAATATATAGGGCCTTATGATGACCGAACTACAAAAGGGAAAATAAATTTTGGTCCCCTTTCTTTTGAAAAGTTAATCATGAGCCTATAGAGAAAGGCCAAGGAAATTAGATTAGGGAGCAAGAACAGTGTTGAGGTAATGAGGACCAACCAACACAATCCCTATAGGGCCCAATAAGCTCATTTTAATTATTATATAAGATATTCACTACTTACAGTATTGCTCAAGATATGTTAATAATAAATCCCTCAAAATATATCTTTTCTCGTCATTTTACTGTGAAACAGGCTGTGGTACATTTTTAGCAGCATTTATCTATTGACACATTTAGCTAAATTTCTTAGCATTTAAATTATTGAGCAGAGGGAGGCAGCGAAATTCGTGCAGTGCGGCTTCCAGCTGAGACTCTCGTCCATATTCACCCCCAGTACTCGGACGACAGCAGGAGCTGTGATGTTCACTGTTTTTTTCTCATTTCTATTCTTTTCCACAGTTTCATTTTTTTATTCATTTAAAGTGAGCCTATTGGACTGCGTCCCCTCTTTAAACTGTTTTACTTAACTAAGTATATTACAAGAATCCATTGGTACTGGTCGACAGGCAGATTTACTTTATACTCCATTTAAACCTACACATAACTCTTTTTTATTGTAATCGATGTCGATGGTTTAAAATGTCCTTACACCTAACCTAATCATACATATGCGAGGAATATAATTTGATATACATCAAGGAAAATTCTGTTGGCATACATTTCACATTTAATACATACATTTAAAATATTCCCAATGAAAATTGAAGTCACGAGACAAAAATCACCTGACAACTTGTCGATATGAAACGGCACAAGAAAATCTAATAATGAAAAGCTTTTATTAACACATAAATAACGTTAAAAGCTTTCAAAATGCCACTTAGCATCATTTCCAACTCTTCAATCTCAATTTGAATAACACGAGCAAGCCACTAATCTTACGAGACAAGCCTCCATCCTCCTCAACGCAATCTCTTTTAAAATATATCCGACCCCTCCTTTCTTTCCAGCCGATTCCTTTTGCCTCCTCATTTCCAAAATTCCTTCTCTCCTTCACATAACAAATTACAACAATTATTATTTGAAATCTGTAGTTACCGCTACCTATAACTAGAATTAACTTTGTGAGGTGGATTTGTGGAGAGATCGTTGTTCGGGAAGATGGCTCCAAGCCTCTTACAAACTGATTAAAAATTTTGTGAAGAGGTGGCCGGCAGGTCCTTTAGTAACCCACTCCAATGCCGTTGTTATGAACCTCCAAGAAATTAGCCAAAACAAGGATTAGCCTCAAAAGTAAACAGGGTACATGGAGAAGTTATAAAACGATCGTCAGGAGTGCATATATTCAAGTTATTGGCGATGGCAAAAGAAAATATAGGTCACTTGGGATGGACTGGCTACACGAAGACTTTGGATGGGAAATTGAAAGCCATTGACATGCATCATAGATCCCCCAAGGAGAATAAACTAGACACTTAGTCACCCCCTAGACGGTCCTTAACCCTATTCCACATTCTATTAACTGCCCCCACTCTTATACTCGCTTTACACGCCAACTGCCTTCTTTAACACTTGTACTACCGCTCTGGATTGGATCTGGTAGCATATTCTGCCGGAGTATCTCACACAAGTGAAAAGTGAGATCTGTGAAGCTAAAAATTGTGAGATTCCACTTTCCACTTGCGGAATAGATTGTCAAAGTGCCAACATAATACAAAGAGACACAGTAGTGAGCAATGGACTTATAGCCTAAAACCATGGAATTTAGATTTCAATTTGAAAGAACTTTTTAAGTAGATTATCCAAAATTAGACATAAATAACCTTTTACTTTTTGAATGAGAGCAACAATTAATTATTTATTTAAAAAAGATATAAATCAGCCATCTTTAATTTGTGCCTGTGACGTCACGACACTCTAATCAAACCTTACCTTATGCTCAAATCACCGGTTTTCAAGCCTTAACTTGAAGAAAAAATATGTTGAACTATGTTGTACTTAAGTTGGCTATCATGTGTAGGTAACTATTTTATGTTAAGAAACCAACCAGATTTATAAGTATTACTGCCTTTTTGTGTTTGAACCAGATGGCACAATCTCCACTGTTAGAAAATATAGTAATACAGCTGCTGGTGAATAAACTAAAATACTGTTAATAATATGTACGAATTATTTTTAAAAACTTGGAAACACACGAGAGACGGGCAATGTTGGACTGTTGTTGTTAGTATCGTGACGTAAAAACATGGCCGACACTTGATTCTGAAAAAGGCATTTTCAAACTAAAATTTGAGGCATAAATAGGCCAATATAATCAAAACCATTTATTCATTATGTTTAAATTTTATTTTTATGTTAGAATATTTAATCAGTTCATATTGTGGTTTTAGGCTATTGGGTTGATTCAACATTTAAAACTAGGATAAGGAAGTGATAACCGCACTGCCGTGCAGGGCCTTAATTCAAGTCCAAAACGTTGAAAGGTCACACGTCGTGTTCAAATTAGCCAAGACTTGAGGAGCCAGAAAGTTTTCAGGCGCCATCCACTGACAGCGAACTGAGGCCCGGCACAGAGGAATGGTTTTTACTTTATTAGCTTAGTTTTTATTCTGAATCACTCATCAACACAATTTAATCCTGTGGACGGGTCTATTTTCAACTTCGAATTTCTGGCCATTATTACGTAACAGAGACACTATATTTTTTTGCATTGTTGAACAACTATCGGTTCCGAAATAAATTTATATTGATTAAGAATTGTTTTTTTTCTTCGTAGACGATGGACAACTTGGATGTTTGGCAACATGGCAAACAAGGTTTTCAGAAACATTCCCAATAAATAAAAAATCGAGAATCACCAATAAATTGTACACAACCGTGCGTATTGTTTTCAAGGTAGAAAAAAAATAGTATTCATAATGACACCAGGTTTGACATAATATGGGGCAGAGAGGAATTAGGTATGTACTTACCCGAATGGTAACGTGTTTCATTGCGAGTGAGCTTTCGGTTGCCTCGGTGGCGAGCCCTTGTGCTGGGGCTGCTGGGCTGAGGTTGCGGGGGTGGTAGGTAAGGTGCAA
>Ga0194135_10001002_pt1 | contig 16497 bp, 12 predicted proteins | sample LitLau_LLRF_2013_FD_134024 | JGI IMG/M metagenome (GOLD analysis project Ga0194135, IMG submission 134024) | Freshwater sediment microbial communities in response to fracking from North America - Little Laurel Run_MetaG_LLRF_2013 (version 2) | ecosystem: Environmental > Aquatic > Freshwater >...
ATTTCGAACATGGTTAGAAAAAGCGATTGCGCACGTAATGCTTGAATATTCAAGGCCAAATGTTTGTACGCTGACCCATTATGGTCATCGGTATGGGTCAAAAAGGCAATTTTTTCAGTTTTTCAGAAATAACTCGAAAACCAAGAAAGGCCCTTTTCCCACGGTTTGATATGTTAAAGATGATAATGTACTCGACATTTTTTATTTGCACTTCAAGTCTCTAAAAGTTGATCTTCGGGGTGATTTAAGGCCTTAAACGTGCTAATGAGTAAATTTTGGGGCCAACAAAAATGTTTGTACAGTCGTAACCATGTTATCTTCGAGTTTGTTTGTAACAACAAAGACACAACGCCTAAAGTTTCTTTTATTCTAATACCTGGGCTAAAGAGATCTGCTTGGCGTAGGTTTTTAACGTTGGAAACATAGGAAGTTACCATATGAAAAAGATGCGAATATTTTGACTGACCTAATAATTCTCAATTTACTCACCCAAATCGTAATGTGTGTTCGCAAGTTCTTTACTTCCAACTTGGGAGGATTGCGTGTTCATTAGTTTGAAAGCCAAGAAGTTTCCAAGTCTTTGGAGAATGTCATGAGCTTTTGGAGTTTTCTTTGATCTGCACTTCAGAAATCGGTAAAATAATTCTTCGAGGTTTTCGCAATCCCACAAGCTTTCCATGTAGCCTTCTCCAGCAGCAAGGCTGGAATGGATAATTGCTTTGCGTTTTAAACTTTCACAGTCGTTTAATTTAAGGACGACTTCTGTAGAGTAATTCGATTTATTCGAGGAATCGTCTTGGCCAGGAAACGGAAAAGGAAGGCCTTCTATTTTTAAATTCATGGAATGAATTTTCTTTGAAGCGTACTTGGCTAGAATTGGAGACAAAATTCCGGTTAAACTTGCCATTAAATGGGAATACAATATTAACAGATAAGAACGGAGGGTCCTTAATGGGGAATAAAATGAATTTTCGAAACTCATTTTGCTACAAGTGCAGAATGATCAGTAGAAAACTTAGAGTGATGTGAATTTTCGGTTCTTTTGAGCAGAAAAGAGTGATCTCTGGACTTTATAAGTACAACTTTATTTGGATCTAATGGATCAAATGACGCACTTGAATGAATTACACTAGAACGGAAATGGCAAGGTGATAGGATATTATGTAACTTGTGTTTCCTTAAGTTTATAATCTGTAGATTGTGAATAGTTATGAGTTCCCAATGCGTAGCTTGCCAGGTGGTCATGTGGATTTTTTGAACGGAAATGATTTGATGAGAAAGTGATTATAGTTTTCCTTACTTTGGGAAATAATTACATTTCGTATGTTTGTAATTTGGAGTCAACAAAAGAAAAACAAAAATCCCAGAGCTAGTTACGTTGTTTGTCTGACGACTGGCTGAAATTCTTTACGAAGAAAGAATTACCTACCTAAACTATTATATAGTATTATACAAAGATTTCCGTCTGTTTTCTGTGTAGGACTGGGAAGAGATTTCATAATTGTGCTCTCAAATGCTGAAAAGGCGTAGGTAAGTCTGATTTCTACCAGTCACTGGGAAGTTTTATTTTTGCATTTCATCTTAAGATTTCCGTCCGATCTGTACGTTGCTTTAAGACATGATAAAAGCACTCAAAATGAATTAGTTTTTTGTTTGCTGTCGTAAAACGCATTGTTGCTTTTATACAATTTCAGTGAGTTTATGGTACACTACAACGCCAAAAGATGCTTGTGAAATCAATTTTTATGTATCAACGATATAGACAACGAAAAGCAACTGGTCGGTGATTGATAATGCTTTAAACGGCTCGGTTTAAAAATTGTATTTCAAACTTTAAATTCCCAAAAGTCGGTTTTGAGTTACGAACCGTCACTGCTACTGCTACCCCTACTACAGCAAGTTAAACTAAACAGATGTGACAAATGTATTTTGAATTGACTTTCAAAGTATTGTAGTTCCTAGGCAGAATCACTAAATCTTGGGATGAATGATAATAGGTTAATTTCTATACGCACTGACAGAGTCTTGTGATCTGATTGTCTGATTTTAAAGGGAAATTTATTGAGAAATTTCACCTTTGCTTGACTTGCAGTCCACAAGATTGACTATGTGAAAGCAAATCGTCCAACAAGAGAGAAGTTAGTTTTGTTGTGCAAGATGTTCTCCAATAAATGCACATTTAAATCTCCAAACGATTCGAAGGAAGACACTCCTAGGGAAATCTCAAAGTTTAAAATTGAATATGACAACCATTCTGTACTATATACAGCTTCGAGAGGTCTGCTGAGCTTGGGTAAGTAGATTTCCTCTTTTATGTCAGCTTCATTCACTTTTAAATTAAAAAGAACCAATAGTGACGAGATTGACCAATTAACAAGAGTGAATTGAGTCAAAACCTGAAAGAACAGGTCGGTGCGAACTATGTCATTGATTTTTCCAGAGTACAATAATCTCTTATTAAGTATTCCCAGTTATTTGCTTGCCTTGTTGTTACATGGACTTTGCTAACGAAAATATATACAATAAGAGAAAATTTCTTGTTTGTTTTGTTGCAATTTGCAATTAATAATTATTTCTAAAAAGTTTTCATCCAATCAAAGACAAACTAAAATCCAAAAATTGATTGGGTTCTTTGCAGGACGACCCTTGAAAATTGTTTGTGAAACTGCAATTAATGAACAACTTAAAACGCAAACTATTCCCTATACCATACGAATGTAGCATTCGAGATGAATTAATCAGTTGCGCACTGTCGTAAGCACGAGTAAATTTTAAACTAAACTAAAAGGTAAATTAATCATTTGTCAGGCTGTATTCATGATGCATGTCTTTAAGGACACAGTATCCGAATGCATGTTAAGACAGAGTGAAGCTTCAGGGTTAACATTACGGACTCTCGATCTGAGAAACATTTTACACGTTAAGCAACCTTTTCACCTAATTTATGCACAGAGTTCCTTTATGGTTGCGAAAGTGCTTTTAGAGGGCGGTCGAAGGACACAGGTCACACCGGAGGAAATACAACGCTCGAAACGGGGAAACCTTATCACCTTCACAAAGACTAAAGATGTTCCTTAGTGATTTTGAAGTTTCGGATGCCATAATCTCTAATTTTGCTTCGTTAAAATCTCATTTTATTACAGTGTCTAATAAACCTACATGCGGACCGAGTTTGGCTTTCCTTAAACTACAAACGCATTGTACTTGTTCAACAGTTATTAAGTTACAAGGTGACAATTCCGCCTTTCATTCAAGTTGCTTTAGTATTAAATAAAAATTACAACATTGCAATGAAGTCATAGATAAGAGCATAATATAAGAAACATTATCCTGTTAGTGTAAGCAGATTGGAATAAACTCGCTAAGCCATAACATGAAGTCTATGTTTCGATGTGGAACGGCGATAGCACGACGCTATCAGACAAAAGATAACGGAATTCCATAACTGATAAGCAGCAGAGTTTTTCATTCTTCTGCAACTAATATGCTCATTTGGCCGTGGTCGGCTGGATTACACCCACTTCAATTATTTATATGCGTCTACTTAAGGAAATGTATTAAATCTTAAACCGAGCCCTAACACCGCTGTGGGCGTGGGCATCTGGAAGTCATTCTTAAAAGTGCTTTATTGTGGTTTCGCTGAGAACCAACAAAAGAGGTAAAAAAAAGAACTTATACCACACTAACGTTGTTAAGAAAAACTAATTCATTACTTCCATTTCACCTTATTAGGAACCAATCAAAACTTAAATTCATTAAATACTTGTACAGAAATGGCTGACGAAGAGGACAGAAATGAGTTCATTCAGTTGAATTTTTGCGACTTAGTTGACCACACAGTCCTCAGTGTTGATCTGATCAATCGTCTGTTCCAAGAGCGTCTCATTACTCGTTCCGAACTAAGTCAGGTGAGTCCAAAATTCTTTATTGTTCAGTAAAAGGTGTTTCAAAGGAAAGTTTGCATAAGAACGAATTTCTTTCATATATTGCAAGATTAATGGAATGACTGATATGTCCATGAAGGCCACGCATTTATACACTAACATTGCATGCAAATGGGATGACAGTCAGTTCGATAAATTTCTCGATTGTCTTAAGACTACGGGCAATTTAATGGTTCACGAAATGTTTACTGATGAGCTCACAAAGTCCCAGATTAATTTTCTCAAGGAGGAAATGATTAAGGCGAATTTCCATAAATCTGGAGCTTACGAGGGAATTAATAAAGAGGCTGAGGATGCTGGAAATAATTTGATGAAAGACTTTGTGAGTGGTGCATTGTTTACAGGAGAGAAGTTCTTGAGTGACAAATCTGTTGAGGATATGAAGAAAATTGTTCCCATCATTAAAAAGTTCATTAGTGCTGTTGAGTGTGGTACTGTTTGGTTTAACAATTGGAAGCCAGTTTTACCAGAGAATTACATTGATAGAAAAGTTACTAAAACAGAAGACATGGATGATTTGACTCTTGGCTACAATAATCCACGTACTAGCTTATTTGAGTTGACCTTAAAAACGAAAGATAAATTGATATTGCTTGTGGATGGTCCAGGGATGGGCAAATCTTCTGCTCTTACTAATTTGGAACTGGATTTACGTAGCTATACAGATATTCATCAGCGGATTATCATTAGGATAAATTTGAATCAGTTTTGTGGCATTTTGCAACAACGATCAAGTAATCAATTCACACTTGTTTTGTTCATGACGCAAATTGCGAAGTATGTTCCACTGGTTTCTATTGAAAAACTAAATGTGAGCCAAGTTCCAGTTTATCTTCTGCTTGACGGCTTGGACGAAGTGCTCCCAATGTACAAAGACGCGATGATAGACATTCTTCGTGGATTGTTAAATAATGTCAATCCTGTTGGAACCCTCTGTGTAGCAAAAGTTGTGGTCACGACCAGGGTACATATAAGAGAATTAATTGAAAAGGAATTTGGTGTTCAATCTGTATCACTTTGCTCTTTAGAATATACTGAGCAAATTAACTACCTTCTCAGGGAATTGAAAACTTTATCAAGGTATGACATACAAAAGAATCTTAAAAGTTTGCCAGCAAGAGTGGTCACCTTACTATCGAATCCTCTTATGCTTAACATGTACTCTCAAATTATTCGAGATAACACTTCAATGGATTTTGCTGACCTGTACGCACTCTACTCCGGGTTCATAGACAGAAAGCACGAGTTGTATTTAACTGAGAAAGAAAAGGTCGACCCTGCTCTTCCAAGCTCAATTAGGAGAAAACACAATTTCTTGGCTAATATCTTGACTGTTTACAATTATATCGCTGTTAAAGAACATCTGTACATGACCGGGATAGAGTTTCTTTTGTCCTTTCCTGAGGGTCAGGCTTTCTTGAAGAAACCGAAGGGTGAACTTGTAGACGAAATTCTCAGTTACGGTTTGGTTGTAATAGAAAGCAGTAAACTGCGATTCAAGCACAGGAGCTTTGCAGAGTTCTTTTACGCTCGTATGATGACGGAAGCAACTGATATGGAATTCAAGAACGCATTATTTTCTACAGGTTACAATGAATTAAGTCTTGTATCGAAATTCCTCAAATGCAAATTCCCCGGAGAATCAATCACTAGTTTAGTGTCCGTTGGGTGGACCAAGTTCGCGAAAAATAACAAGCTAGTAGAGTTTAAGGATGAAAATAACATCCTGTTCGATCACATTCTGTCAAAGACAATTGAATATGACAAGGAGTGTCCGCTTAAGAAGCTTTTGGTCAGGGATTTATATGATAATAACCTTCTGTTCGTTCACTGGCTGAATGAGAGGCCCGAAGAAAAGCGAGACTGGATTCGAAGTATTTTCTTCAACGAAAGTATGAGTGAAGTTCTTGCATTTATCGTTTTCTCAAGAGAAAAAGATCTTGAGGATTTTGTACAAAAGTGGTTGGTGGGCAGTGGGGGAGAAGAACTAATAAGAAATTCCCTCACGCATTGTCAAGATGCTATTCAGATTGCGGTCAAATGGAAACACAAAGAGTTGGATCCGCCATATTATACAGACAACTTGCTTGAGAGAATGAGACGGTGGTTAACGCTAGAAGAGGTTAAAGAATGTGCACGAAAAGGTTTCGGAAGCGATGAAGACTTTGAAAGATTTATCGTTACAAACCGGGAGATGAGCAAATTGTACGCATCTCTATTCTCAAGGGACGAGCTGTTTGAGTTGGTCTGCGATGAGGGAACAAGAGTGACTGATCTTTGTGGAGAGAAAATCAAAAGGGTTCGAACTTGCTGGGGGGAACAATTCTGTCCTGAGGAACTACTTAAGTTCAGATTTAAATTTGGAGAACACAAGGGAAAGAGTTTATTTGTGAATTATATCTCAGATCATCTTAAGAACAAAGTGCTTCAAGAGACAAAGGCAAATGTGCACGAGGCAGCACAAGTTATTTTGGACGATGGGGACTTTGGTTTAATCTATAACCTTAAACGCAATTTTATTTGGCTAGAAGCAATAAGCGATGTGCGCCTAATTTCTTATAACTCAAATATACAAAATGATTTCCAGTCAACACAGGGAATTCAATCAAGTAGTAAGCTTGATACTACAAGTTCATGTTGGAGATGGAAGTTGACCCGTGACATTTTAACCAAAGTAGATTGGAGCCTTTTTGATGCTAAAGCTATCAAGTGGGGTGTGAATTATTATAACTTCGTCGGGTATGCGATGTTGGACTCAAAGGAAACCTGGGAAGAGATTTTCGAAGAAAGGAAGCTGGAGCTGGAAAAGCTAGATTGGAAATACTTCGACACCATTTTTTACTGCCTTGTCCAAGCAGCTATAAATGAGGAAGAGAAAGTCCGTAATGGGAGGGTCCATGCTCCATTCGAGTCAGTGAGATCATTTTTAAAAAATAGCACTTTACACTGTTTTGCTTCTGATTGTGATGTCACGCCGTTGTTAGACATTATCACGGGATTGGGTAGGGAGGCGTTTATTAACTTTGCAATGATAACGTCGGAGGATTCCAGCAAGGTTTTGGTTAAGGTACCGAGCGTGTGGGAGGTACTTTTCCTCCCAGGAGGGCTTGCTCATAGTAACCAGACTGTGTTGAATGAAGTTATAACCACTGATGGGTGGAATGATATCCTTTCGAGTATTATTTGGGAGTTTATGTACACCTCTCCTTTCTCTTATATCTCGATTTTGCAGGGGGTAAGGCAGATTTTGGAAACTGGTCATGGGCAAGTTAGATTCAAGCAGGTAATCAAAAGCAAGTACTTGCCTAGCGATTGCCACTATATTGCCCACCTAATGTGGCGAAACAATGTGGATGTTGCCAAAAGCTTTATTGCAGGAGTTCTTGGTATGTACGTGGATGTGTTTGGAGATGAATGGGAGGAGTGGCTGGACGAGTTGGTGGAAACTATTCCTGTGGAGGTTGCTGTCGTTGGAGAAGAAAATGGTTGGACAGAGCTTGTGAGCAGAGTGAAGGAATGGGTCATAGAAGAATCACCAGATTGGTTTTCACTCAAGACCAATATTACCACAAAGGATTACCACTTCAAGTACAATCGGTCGTGTGATTGGTACCGGTTAATACTATTTCATCCAGGTATGAGCAACAGGGTTCCTGCAGACTATGCCAATCAAACTGAAGTCTTCTTGAACTGGGAGTGTTGCTTTCTTCGTGTTTGGATTCGTGTCTTTGGACATGAAAAGACAAGAGAGTTTGCCGACAAAGAGTTTTCTGAATCTAAATCCTTTGTAACCAAGAGTTTTTGGGAAGCTGTAGCAGAGGACATGAGAGATGGGGAACTCCTCCACATTGCAGTTCAAGTTGGGAGTCTACTCGGAGTTATGGCGACTGCTTGGCCAGGTATGCTCACTTGGAGGGACAAGAAGAACGGGAATAAAACGGCACTTGAGTTTTCAACAGAAAAGTGGGGAGGGGAACATGAGATCAGTAAGTACCTTCTAAAGGAATATCAAGATTTAACATCTTCAGGGTTTCTACAGTTGTAGGAATGCTGTTACTAAGGACTCTTATTGTAACTGAAGTTAATTTTGACTTGCGTTCAGTAAAGGTAGATTGAAAAATGGACAAACAATCCAGTTTTAATTCTGCCTTTATTGAACAAGTTTAGTTTTACGCTATCTAATAGTTATACAGTATTATTTGCATTTACATGCCGTGTTAAAATAAATTTATCTCTAATCATGCCATCATTAACTCACTTTTCCTCTGGTGCGCTACAAGTTACAAGCGTGTCTAGGAATGAAAGAAGGAAATTGCATAGAACTGCAAAAAATCCACACATAATATATATCTATATAATGAGCCGTCCCTACACCTTGGATCATTGAAAAGTCGTATCAGAAATTAAATATTTATTAAACCTCATTCACCGTGTCTAAATACAATCATGGCATTGTCACTATATATAATACAGTCTCATCTTTAATAAAAAACAAACTAACTATCTTGTCTGCAATCGCCCAATTTATTCATTAAACTATAGATAGATCTACTACTACTGAAACTGCAATTGCAGTCTATATTTCATAACGACTAAAAACTGAAGAAAATAAAATTTAAAATTTAAAAATTTCAGTCTTTATTGCTATTTCTCTGTTGAAGGTACAGAAAACGAAAGCTTTTTCTCCGGTTCCACCCACGAGCCTTTCTTCTTATGTGACTTGAAATGATTGTCCAGAGATTTCGGTTGGAAATACGACTTGGGACAAATGTGGCACTTGTACCGTTTCTCCTTCGAATGCAGAAGCTTATGTGACCTCAGGGTCTGTATACTAACAAAGGACTTCCCACAGACGTCGCAGATTTCAGATTTGATTCCAGAGTGAGACTTCATGTGCACTTTCAACGAAACTTGACCTTTGAGACTTTTCCCGCAGGTTTCACAAATGAAGCGACCGAGTCCTTTGTGCTCAGAGTTCTTGTGGCGGTTGAGTCGTTTTCTGGAGGGGAAGGTCAAAGGGCACTGGTCACATTGGAGGAAGGAGGGAATGGCAATTGGAGGAAGGTCAGTCTTTTTATTTGTAGTTTTGTCAGTTTGGTTTCCTCCGTGGACAGTTCGAACGTGGTGGTCTAGAAATGGCGAACTTTGAGCGCCTTTTCCACAGAGAGGACACTTGAACGGCCATTCGCCTCCGTGATAACGCGCCTTATGGACTATGAGAGCGCCTTCCGAGAAAATCCGTTTAAGACAGAATTCGCACTTTGACCCGCCGCGAGTGTGCTTAGCTTCCAAATGTTCTTTTAACATTTCAGGATCACTGAATCTGCAAATCAAAAATTGAAAAAGTTCATTTAATTACACGCGACATATTTTAATTAATTCATCAATTAATTAACTCACGTGAGGTTGCACACGAAACACTTAAAAGTCTCATTTGGTTCCGATTCCTCCTTCTCCTTGTGAGTCTCTTGACAAGTTAGGAGGTCATTGACTTCGGCATAAGAAATGTTGCATGAGTCGCAAGGGTGAATGAACCTTTCAGGGTGATCACTCCTCTCGTGTTGACGAACGCCAAAAAGCTGCTTGTTTTTCAGGTAGACTCCGCAAAACCGACAAATCAATTTCTTTTCTAGTGGAAAAGACTGCAGGGACTTAGTCGATTTGTTGTCGCACTCTCGTCCAGTCCGGTTCTTCTTAAGATATGACGAGTAATAGAGAGAGTGAGTGTGAACTCGGGTCAGATGATTTTCCAGGTCACCCGCGAGGTCAAAGGTCACTTGGTTACACAGAATACACTGAAAGTTATTTTTGGACGAGGAATGAATGACTTGATGGGCCTTGAGAAGTTCCTCGGAGAAGAAAATCCTCAGTGGTTGACACTGTGAGCAAATGAAGTTGACATAGGTCGCGTGACACTGCTCATTGTGGAAGGAAAGGTCACTCGGGGTCATGGAACTTTTACCGCAGATGCGGGAAAAGAGGTTCGATGAACTTGGAGTTGATGAAGATGCTTTGGCCAGGTGGAGGGTTTCGTTGTGGAGGAATTTATCCTCTTTACAGGGAAAGGAAATGTCACAAAGGGCACAAACCGACGGACTGGACTTGAAAGGCGCCGCTTGGAGGGACGAGTGGAATAAGTGAAGGTCATTGATCCGAGTGTTCCTGTCACGACAGCGACGGTTCCTTGACCCGAGGTTATTGACCTTCCTCTTCCGCTTTTTAGGTGAAGGTTCATCTTCGTGCTCTTGTTCATCTTTGGAGGAAGAAGAGGAGGATGGTGACCCCGAGAAGTTTTCTTCAGAGTCATTGGACTCTGGGAAATCATTTGAAGATGATTCCCTGTTGAAAGATATAAAGGTCATAAGTGTTTTTGAAGCGAAAGGTCATAGACAAATAATAATATAACTGTGTGTGCACTCACGTGTCAGATTGGGTTTCCTCTTTGATCTGAATTGACCTTGGATATTCTTCCTCCTCATCCTCGTCGTCTACCGTTTCCAATTTAGAAGAGAAGTCTTCGATTTCAATTTCAAAGGAGTCTCTGCAAATACAAATGAAAAACATCATGAAACTCAAAAAGACTCATCCATTAAGTAATGAAGAGGAGATTTAGAAAACTTACGAAGAAATCGACTCCACTTTGACCTGGCACATTGGTTTCCCCTTAAGTTTCCCTTTGACCTCCTCGAGGACTTTGTTCAGGAGGTCCTTCGTTGTATTCAGAATTGTTTGAAGTCGTTTAGACTGCCGGAGGAGATTGACACACTCGACACAATAAACTATGGTGGCGGCAGAGGAAGGGTCAAAGGTGAAGGATGATGATAGATTATCTTGGGTGAGGAGGGGGATAATGACCTCCAGCTCTGATGGGGTCAACGTATATTTATCATCATGGCTGGGTTGAGTGGGAGTGCCGCATAAATTGCAGTCGCACTCCAGACTCCATTCTCGAAATTCAGTTTTAGGGAATGTTTATTTATGGTTTTAAACTATTTTACTCGCGCGTGTGAGAAAAGGGAAAATTGAGAATTCTAAAGTGAGATTTTAAATATGCTACTAATCTTTTGTGAGGAATTGTGATGAGGATTTTAATCTTTCAAGATATCAGCCTTTATCTAAATTATTCTAAATTAGTTACAAATCATTAGTAGCAGCTTTAACAGATCCTTAAAAAATTAAAAATGTAATCCCATGCGAAAACCTAATATAAGTTAACACACAGTCCTTACATTCACCTTCCTCATGGACTAACAGTGCAATCTTGTCAGTAGGTTTCTTATTATTGGGGTTGAGGTTGTGAGGTAAACATATCAAAAAGGTATCAACAATTTTGTACAAATGGAAATTTTACGAAAAGTTAAAGCCTTCTCTTTTTTCAACGCTAATCTTCCCCTTGACAAGGATTTAAACAAGCAGGAGTAACTTTTTATTCTTAGGCGAAAAAGAATCTTTTTCTGAAGAATCTGTTGAGTCAGAAAAATGCACTTAAAAAATTTTTCTAAAAAAAATTGCGTGTTTTAAAATTTCCTCTGAGTTATCACAAGTTTATTAAATTGAATTTTTCAAGCAACATTTTATTGATTTTCATTAATTGACATGTTAGTACTAAACGATTTTTTACAACTGATTCTCATTAAAACTAACAATTCAAATTTTCCGAACAAACATCGCTTAAGAAATAAAAATGCCGTAAAATACATCAAAAATTTTGGAAATTGGAAAATAGGCTTGTTATTTTTTGAAAGTATCCGTTATGCTAGCACAATGTTTTTCAAATTAAATTAACGTGTTGGTATGTAAAAGTGAAATGTATAGCACAGAAACGCAACCCTAGGAACCCCACTAAAAAGTTTTATTGTAGGTGAACATTTGAGGTCCATGTGGAGAGGTGCTACTTGTTGCATATGAGAGATAGACTCTTGAGGAGTAAGTGAATGGACGAGATTTCACGATGAAACTGAAAACTTACAGACTGTGAGAAGGCAAAAATACACCAGCTGACTGTGATCATCATCCGTATTTATGCTTATCTGCATTCACCAAAGTCAATTTAACATTATCTAGTGCTCTCGGACTCTCTCGGATATTTATAATTTCATAACCAGCAACCGGTGATCATAATCATCAATATAATCATCATTACCCAATTTCTAACAGTTTGACTGATAGTCGTCATTTAATCACGGAAGACGGAGTTCAACCTGCACCCCCTACAATACTAAAAACTAATAAAACTATTGTCTTGGAAGTTGCCACGACCGGACAAAAATTCGTTGGTGCCTTAATGTGCGTTTCCTGCCAATTTATATTTATATTTGTTGCATGTTTGTCTATTGGAATTCATTCCTCATATAGATCGTTTGTTTAAACTCATTGACTAACTGTCAAAAGTGCTCCTTTTCAATCTACTTACTGAAGAACGGCTCTACAACCAGACTTCTTTTGAACCAGGTAACACTATATGTTAATCAATTAATATATAAAGTAATATGATGGTTGGTAACTAACAGTCTAGTTCTGATTTATTTTTGGAGTTCGTAATTGGAGTTATGCAACTATATTTCCGGTATAATATAATATATATAATTTTGTGATACGAGTAAGCATCAGTTTCATAATCCTCGTTAATTAAATCCATGAAGTTTCAAACGCATTTACCTGGTGCTGCATGTGATAACAATTGCATTTAGTAGAGAAATCATTTTGTAAAATTTCATGCATGTTTTTATTTTTTTAAACTTGTGTTCGATTAAATTATCAAATTAATAGCTTAATATAACTGTTTATGTTATCCCTTTTTAGAATGTCGTCTGAAGCACAAGATGCCGCTAAAGAAGCAGTAAGGAACCATTTCATTTCTGAACTCCAAGACGACCCTGAAGGTCTAGCGAGGGTATTCTTTTATTTGGACGCAGAGGAACGAACCCACGATCAACAACTTCCTCCTGCCTGGCGTACGTTAATTCTACTCCACGAATCCAATTGTTCCGATGCATTCAACAAATACTGCAGACGACTCGTCGACGACACTCGACGAGCCGAAACGGATATTCAATTTCAAACCACAATGGCCAAAATGTACGAGAGCTTTCTTCCTCCTTCAGAATCGGAATACGATCTAACAGAGCTTGATATGTCTAAGCTAGTAATGCGGTTTGACAATTGCACTACGCTTTCCATTCAAATGGGATTAGCGAGAGCATGGAACGTAATCCCAAAATCAACTCAAACAGCTGTCGCTAAAATGATAAAATTGATTGCGAAGCGTCAGCCATTGTTCAGTGCAGCTGACGAAGCGGTAAGCCTATTTTCTAAAGCTGGAGGCAATGTTGTCATGGTTGGATTGGCAACTGCTCAACTTTCTTACGAAGTGGTTCAAAGCATTCGCAGATGGTTAAGGGGGGAAATTTCTGGAAAGCGTTGTTGCAAGAATGTTGTTGATGCAGCAGCTACATTGACAGCAGGAATGGGTGGAGGAATAGCTGGTGCGGCGCTTGGAAGTTTTCTGGGTCCTGTAGGAACCTTTGTGGGTGGAGTTGTGGGTGGAGTTTCTGCTGCAGTATCAATGGAGATTTTGTGTGACTTTTTGACCCAAAAGATATTTGGGTTGCCTAAAGAAGTTGCACTTGAGAATGCGTATAGATATTTTGGATTGGGAATGAGTCCAACGAATAATCAGATTAACGAGGCTTATAGAATGATGTGCCTGAAGCATCATCCGGATAAAGGAGGACGTACGGAAGACTTTCAGTGTGTTCAGATTCAGTTGTCTATCATACGGTTCCATAGAGAAGAGAAACAAAATATGTCACAAAGTTATTGGTGGGGGAATCCAACGGTTAAGAAGTTCGCACTTGAATAATTGATATTTTATAGTTTAATGGGTAGTATAATGTTCTTGTATTTAATTAAAATATTTACTGAATAATCTTTTACATGTAAACCTGTATGTTTATACCGTATAGATTTGAATACAGTAGTCGGGTTGGAAGTTAAGTTATGAAAATAAAATAGTTGACAAATTGCAATACTTGTTAAGTTCGTACGAAATGAAAAACAACAAACAATGATGTTATTAATTCACGTCGCGTTATTATTCACACCTGTGGCTTGCAGTCTTTCAGGTTAAGCAATTTTAGGAGAAACTGTGTAATGAATGCTTCCTATCCAATTGAATTGTCTGTGTTTCGTCAGTTTCGTAAAATGTGTTCAGTTAGCTGTTTTTCACATCAGTACATACATTTGTCATGAAGGAGTGAGAGATCTTTTAAAAGCTTCATTTGTTCAATCAGAGAGAGAATATCAAAATACAAATTATAGTGGACCTTCCAGTAAATAGTAAAAAAATTGACTGATATTGAGAATGACACACTTAAATACAAGATTAAATCCAAGCTCATTGAAGATAAATATTCATGGTGTCTGCCTAATCTTGAGTTTTCTTCGCGTGTAAGTCTTCAGATTAAAAATTTCCACACAACTTAAGGAAGTGCAGTTATCTTATTATTAAATATAAAATCAAAAGTAAATATAACAAAGCCTTATTTATTCTTGACAGCGCTTTTAGGTGTACGAAGTTACCCTGTAGTCATAAAATCTGTACAATGTTAAATACGTAAGAAATTTAATATTAATCCTAACAACTTGTTTGCAAGTAATGAAAGTAAATCGCAAAATAAGTTCCTTTTGCTCACTAATAAACACAAACGCAGAAACGAGCAGTCCTAGTCCTAAGCAGTAAAATTGTATAATGACATTTCCTTCCCAAATCTATAGAACTGGTTCAAGTGACAGGGCGGGTGGATATTTTCTTTCATTAATAGAAATCCACTCGTCAAGTATCCCTGACTCTTTTGAAAAGAAATGAGCAAGGGAATTTGATCATCCATCCACCTGTCCAGTTTCCACCCAAATTTCTTCCTGAAGTAAATCTCTGTCCCTAAGAAAACCTTCCCTTCGTGTGATTTTTTTGGTACAGCTTATCGTAAATTGGCTGTAGAAAATCCGTTTTCCATCCAAACAACGCAACTTCATTACACTTGTCCATAACGTGGAAATAGAGGTGTTAATTTTTTTGTACTTAAACGTGATATTTCTAGCAAGCGGGTGAAACTGCAGAGCAGATTTAATTTCGTCATTTGTTTTGAACGGAAGCTGCCACCCAAAATCCTCAAGATTTTCTTCAAATTCTGTGATATTGAAGTATCTGTAAGCAAACATTGATGGATCTTGAACTATCATTGGGCTTAATAGTTTCATTCCACCGTTGACAATTTCTGTAAACTTTATGTAAGGGATTGTTTGGAGTAGTTTCGTTAAAGATTGAATGTTATCGCCCTTGTAAGCATTTGAAACAACGATGAGGACAAGGAGTGTAAGTCCACACGTGTAATACAAGGGACCTCGTTTGCTACAATTTGTAGCCAGGTAATGTCCTTGTTCAAGGAGTAAAATTATTCCCAGAGCCAAGTTTGGGAATCGACGATGACATGTCGAAAATTAAAGTCATTTTCAATGAGGGAAAGTGTCACTGGCCAAATGAAAATGAATGCGATCATGCAAATCCAAGTTGGCAAGTCAAAAGAAGAAAGAGTCCAGCAATCGACGCTTTTTCCTTTTGAGGGGCTCCAAAACTTATGAAAGTGTATTCGTCTTCCTTCCTTAAAACTGCCATCTCGTCGGTTATACGCAAATGGAGTTTAGGAAATTGGCACTTTCTTTCCGCCGGAGGTTTTAACTCTGAATACTCAGTTAAGTCCTCTACCAAACGCTCAGGAAAATCCAAACAGGAAAGAACATTTGCATGTAAGTGGTGAGAGTATTTAGTTTCAAGAAAAAATGAAACGTTTCGTAAAATAATTGAAGCTAGATATCTGTCTGTTTTGTTGGGTAAAGTATTTGAAGTAGACAAATACGGTCTGAAAACATTTTTGGGATTCGTTTTGCCAAGAAACCCGTGGAGAGTTTCTCACGATCCAAATTCATGTTCGCTTTCAACATTCTCATTCACCTGCCAAGGATACTTTTGTCTTTGAATAATTTTGGAGATTTGTGCAGTCAACGAATTTCGATTAGTCGGAACGACTACTTTTTTACACAGACAGCAATTCAGGCACACGAAATTAAATGATAAAATATTTATTTCTCGAGATTTCAATGTTGTTACGCTTCTATTTAAGAAATCGTAGTTATTATTAGTAAACAAATAAAACATTTTGGCTGTGTGTTCATTAAAGTTTAAATCGGTTTTTCCTTTTAACCACAAATCTTTTGTTTCTAGAGTAGTGTTCAGATTTGTGACCAATAAAAAGTAAACTGGTCTCGTATTTTCTCCGAATACACTTTGAATAGTTTTTTCGCCTGTTACAGCCTCAAGATATTCCTCTCCAATATAACGATCAACTCGTGGTCGGATTATGAACTGTTCCTTCTTCGCGTAAACCATTTTGTGCAAATAAAAATGAAATGCGTCTCGGATTTCCGGATGAAACAAATCAAATTGAGCGTAACAAGTGTAACGAAGTTTTAAATAGTCTTTTCCATCCCTTGTGCG
>Ga0194135_10001003_pt1 | contig 16493 bp, 19 predicted proteins | sample LitLau_LLRF_2013_FD_134024 | JGI IMG/M metagenome (GOLD analysis project Ga0194135, IMG submission 134024) | Freshwater sediment microbial communities in response to fracking from North America - Little Laurel Run_MetaG_LLRF_2013 (version 2) | ecosystem: Environmental > Aquatic > Freshwater >...
GCTAGGAATGAAACATTACAAAAGTACCAATCTCTTATCGAGACTACAAAAAATGAACCCTTTGCCTCAAAACTACAGTAAATCAGGGCCGATAAACAGGTGTTTTGCGAAACTGTTTATCGGCCCTGACAGTAAATGACGTCACTCGCGAAAATTGGAAAATTGTCTCCGTATTTGGAAAATCTGAAAATCAGTGCATGCATATTATGGGGTGTTCAAAATTATTTTAACTCTCATCACTCGCGCATTCTCCGCCCACAAACACTTTCTTTCGACTTTGTCATAAATTCGAAAAAGCTCCACCGACGGACCTCCGGTGCGTAGTAGAAGGACATTTTAAATGTAGTTAACTACAAATTGTACTAATTGTAACTATATTGTACCTATTGCATATGCGTTTGGTGCATTTGTGCATTCATTTCCTTATTATTTACTGCCAATTTAGTCTTATCACCCTGTGCAGTGTTGTGTTCAGTAGTTGCGCTAGTAACGATGAGCAGAAAGTTCTCGATCTTCTGAGGAGAGTTCATTATTGTCTCTGGCTCGAGAGAAGCGAAGAAGAGGAGAATTGTCATTTTCAGTGAAAATCGTCTCGCAGTCTCTCTGCAATATTGGTCTGGTCAAGAAGGAGGACAAAATTCTAGTCAACCCCCACCGCTCTAAAATCATAAGATTTTATCCTGATTATTCCTGATAAGTCTCCAGTTGACTTTTTAACTCCAACTGCGGCCCCTTGAAAGGTACTTAACGGTGAGGAAATTTTGAAAAATTGTTGTTTGGAATAGTAGTAGTAGTAGTAGTGGATAGTTGGTCAGTGGGGTAAATCAGTGTAGTAATAATAATGTAATGTATATGGATTGTTTGCAGTTTTGCAGGAAGAAGGAGTCCAAATGGATCCGCTTGGACAAGGGAAACCAGCTTCGGCTGGAGAACACGAAATGCTGTCAGCATTGGAGAACTTGAACGGAGAAAAGTCCAGTGATGAAGTTTTGAAGATTAAGCAAGTCAAAGAAAGTGAAGGTGGTGACAAAGTGGATGAGACAATGAACAAGAATGGATTGAGTCTCGGGGATAAAGGTGCTGGTGGAAAACGGCGTTATGACAAAGCAAGTAAATTGGCCACGCTTTCTAAATTCTTGTCTGTAGCTGTGAAAGGAAGTGAAGGGCAGAAAAAGATACTGACAGTAAGTAAATACGAAGTTGTTTGTATTTTGTGTATGAAGTGGGAAAGAGTATGTTTAATTATGTATAAAATGATATATGTGTTTCAGAAAAAAGGTTATGGAGAATTTTTGGTGTTCTGCCTTATGGATGACTCAGTCGGCATTGTTAGAGCTGCAATGGAAGTTCTGGAAGTACTGATGCTAAATAGGCGTAATCACTCTCTGCTTCGTGAGTTAGCATACTTCATGAGTGTGCTGGAGTCTTTCGAGAAGTAAGTATAATAGTGATTATGGTTTGCATTGAAAGTATGTTGCGTGAAGATAAAGTACGAAATCATGAGATATAATATGTGAATTTTTATTTTAGGAAGCGAGGAATTCCAGAGGACATCAAAAAAGATGCTTCCAAGATACGCCAGACGTTAAATGAATGCAAAATGCCTTTAAGTGACAGGTGGAACGTTGCTGACAATTCAACAAGAGGGACTTCGTCTGTTATGGAACGATCGAAAAACACCAATGGAGTTCAAACTGTTTTTTGTATCAATTATGATGTGCTCCAGCAGGTACATATGCTATTATTAATTAATTTAAATCTTAAAATTGAAGTGTTGTATCGCTGAAAATGTAAATATTTTTATTTGATATTTGATTTCGCAGGCATATGCAAGGAACAGAATTTCCAATAGCTTGATACAAATCCCAGGCATTATTTCGGTTACGTACAACCCAGCGAAAGGTCTTTGTATTGTACGTAAAAAACGAAATGTGGACGACAATTTATTTGGAACTTCTATCGCTAAATTAGGATACGAAGTTTCAATAATGCGTCGAAGCAGGACGAAAGATTGGGTAAGTCTTAATCGAATTACAATTACTCAAATTGTTACTAAATCAATCCGTATTTACCTGAAATATCAAGTAATATTGTTACAAAATTATATTTGCTTTAGGTTCTCGTTCCTGTCAGGACTGAAGCTGAAGATACGACATGTAAAGAAAATATTCCCCAGTACTTACCGGAAGAAGATGAAGAGCCTCCTGTGGGTGAGAATGCAATTTCCAAGCCTGGAGTCAAAGCAAGAGAAAATGAAACATCGTTGCTCGGTTCTGCTCGAAATTTCCTCGCACGTTCATTTTTTTGGTAGGGGATTCCAAATTAAACTTATTTTTTATGCTAGTACACAATACTTCATGTCCGATTTGATTGTATTGCGATACTTTTAGTGTTAAAATTGATATTTTGAAAACAAAGATAACATTGACAAGTGACTTTTTATAGTAGTTGCTTAAATAAACAGTAAATTGTAAGATTAAGTAAGATTTTAGCTTGATTGATTTACAATTAGTTTTATTGATTCATCGGGGGCAAGGAACAATTTGATGCATTCACGTTCGTACGATGCGATCATACGGTTTAAAATCTTTAGTTTTGCAAAACTGTCAGTTAAGACAGAAGATGACCGTTGCTGCATCTCCGCTCATAGTACAATACATGGAAGTAATAAAATTAAACTTGTGAATTTCATGACACTCTCTTACACTTCAATATTAGGATCGAGACTAATTCAAAGCTGATAGTGTACTAATTCGAGTTCAAGAAGTTTTCTTTTATTTAATAACTTGGGGAAACGAAAGATCACGGAGAGACCTTTATGGATTCCGCAGGTCTCCATGCCCCTCGGAAGGAATTTTCAGGACAACTTCGCCAGAGATTGGAATTGCAGGCTTGTGCAGATTCTCGACAAGATTTCATTTGATACTTCTGAACCAGTTCTATTTCATCATGATGGTCCAGCTAAAATTGTCGTACTTATTGTATTTTGCACTGCTAACAAGTAAAATTAAAACTGCATTAAATATATCTCAAAAAGAATGCCTACATAGGGATAATTTGTGAATTATTCTGCAGGTAAAGTGTCAGCAAAGAAAAAAAGTACGAAAAATGTAGACACGTATGTTATGGAGGAAGATATCTCTCAAGATGAAGATGAAGTGTATGACATGCATCACCACGAAGTTGGGGGTCATTCTGAGTCAATAATGAGATTTTCCTTCGCTGATGACGACCCTAAAGGTACTTTGAAATGTCACTTGATTCCAAGTTACTCTCTTATTTTATTTTTTCTTCATTACAATGTCTGTTTGGTCTTTGCACGAATAGGTCCACATGCATGGGACAATAAAGAAATCGTCTTTAGCTCCACCGCTGAACAATATGGAAAGAATTTCTGTGCAAATAGTATTTCATGGAAAACTCCGATTAATATTGACACGAAAAAAGTTATCGTTCCAGAGGTATTGAGTTAAAAAGTTGAAGATTAAAAGGGTGCATACTCTTGGCTTGACTTATAGATTTACTTGCTTTAAGGATGGTGAGGTTTATTCGGACGAAGAAGAAGAAGAAGAGGAAGCAGAGAAAAATAGCAGTCCAAAGCCTGAACTGTCATTAATATTTAATTTTTCAGATCGACAATTGGATGAACTGCCGTGGAAGTTTGGTCATCCTACAGATTCTACGCATGGACGTAATAAAGTTATATTATTTTTTACGGTTCAAATAATATACAGAGAATTGACATAATTTGCAGTGGAAGTGAGAGCTCCATTCCTAGGAACTTTCCATATTACTGACAGACACGAACATATTGGAAATCTACGGGAATTGACTGAACATCCCGCGATGAATAACCTACATTACACCAATTATGACTTTGGTTTCATGAACATTTACTACTGTGACCCACAAACAGCACCTCCAACACGTTCGATGCATCAGATCGATGGAAAAAAGTTTGTTCTTGCACTCCTCCTTCTTTTCCAAACAATTTTCTAAGGTTTTAGAATCGATGTCAATGTTTGATTCCCTTTCAGATTTCCACTTGAACTCCATTTCATGTTTTTCAGTCAACCACCAAAAATTGGACTTGGAAAGTATATTTGCGATCTGAGCAATCCAGATTTGTTTGCTACAACCGTAGGAGCGTGCGTTATTCCTGTTACCGTCGTTGTATTAGCAGAAGTAATTCCTTCATTTAAGCTATGTCAAGCTTGTCATATCATTCAAAGATGAACTATTAGTTTGCAGCTGCCGACAACCCACGATTGCAACCGTTAATTGATGCAGCAGCAATTTATGACGGACCCAGTTTTTCAGCAGACGACATGGGTGAGAAATACAAAATTCCAGTGAAAGGTCCGTGGTCCCCGACTTGGTTACTTCCTTCTTCGAGCACATATTACTACTACGACAGTGGAAACCTGCCAGTTCCTCCTTGTTGGTGGGTCGCACGTGTTTACATAATCAAAGAAAAAATTACTATTTCTAAAAAACAGGTTCGATTTAATTTGACTGCTTGAATCCAGTACATAATCCAGCAAAGTATCTATAAATGTACTTATCATATTTTTCTCATATTACAGCTGAGTGTACTGACCAATATTAAAACTGTTCGGGAGCCTTTAACAGATGGAAAAATGCCATGTACGTATTCTGTACTGAGACAAAATCGAGATGAAGAGAGCCCCGTCAAATATTTTTATTTGCCGTATACTTTCGTTGGAGATGATAATAGGAAATTGACACTTGTAGAAAAGCAAAAGAAAAATGGAACTAGGCCAAAAATTACTGCGAAAAAAGCTAGAACAGCAATGCTAAGAGGGAATAACGATACCGACGAAGAGCAACACAGTCGAACAGGAAAACTTGAAGAATCTGGATTGAAATTCACGTGCGTTTTCAGCTTGATTTCATTCACCTACTTCATCATAAAATAATTCACTTGTTGAGACTTTTAACACAACTCGTATGTAAGAATCAAAGTAACAATGCACAGCCCAGTATATTCTTGTAATTGCACACACACACATGTTTATTATGCAAAGAGAAATACAAAAATATTATTATATAAATGTATAAAACACGTTTGAAATGTACAATATTGCTGAAAGACAGTTTGGGAATATCTGGACAAAAATTATAAGTCCTCAGTTTATATTCGCAATTGCTATCACACAAGCCTTTGAAGTTGCAGACACCTCAACTCCAGCATGAGATATTTGCGATTAACTTGTATTAATTATACTCACAGTATATTTTGGCCATTATAATAATTTAAACTATACAAAAGAACACAGTTTGAAAGACATTGTGTCATAAATTATAAATATAAATGTTTGTGCGTATGCTTTTACATTATTTAAATGCTCTACGTATAACTTTGGTTCCTTCATACTTGCTTCTACTACTGATTTACACACACTGTGCCACATGAGCTCTAAACGGTAAATAAAAAGAATCCCTTTACGTATGAACAGTATTGAACAGTATTGCAAAAATCAGACTAATTAATTGAATGCAAAATAAGATATAATATATTTTACCAAAAACAATCTACTAAACAACTAAAAGTTCAAAATCTGGTCGATGTCTTCTGGTGGAAGTTCTGCGGAAGACATCCATTCGATATCCAAAAGTAACTGATGACATTCATCAGGCTCGAATTTGGAGTCCATTGTAAGTGTTGGATTGCACATGAAGTCATTCATTGAGAGCATTGTTAGACAAGGGGAATTAACGTGATGTTGTTCTTGTTTCAACAGATGAGACTGGAATTGCGGTGATGAATCTTTTCGGTTTAACATTCCTCCATTAAATGAAGGCAATGGTCCAGGCTTACTTTCGATTCCTTCTGATTTTCTTCCCATTCGCGATCGAGTTGATGAACCATTTGTAAGTTTCTTTGTTCCCAACACCTTCAAAATAGAGTTAGGCATGAAATGGACTTTCGCATGTTTTCGAAGGGACGATGGGTCGGTGTACTTCTTGTCGCAACTTGGAAAGATACACCGATAAGGTTTGCTTTCAATGTGAGTCCGTTGGTGTTTGGCTCGATCAGAGGAATTTGAGAATGCTTTGGGACATCTGTTACACACGTATGGTCGTTCTCCAGTGTGAGATCTGATGTGGATCTTCAAGTTTTCCAGTCGGGAAAACGCCTTGTCACACCCTGCCACCTGTAATTTGATACCAACAGCAGATGAGTAAATGGCGAGTTATTGTTTTAGCAAGAATAAGAACTTACATGACATTTATTTGGCTTGTGACCAGTGTGAACTCTCATGTGAATGAGGAGTTTGTAACGTGCGTTGAAAGGACGGTTCTTCCGAGGACATCCAAGCCAAAAACAACGGAAGTCTTCTTTTCTTCCTTCAACATGAGTTCGATCAATGTGACGAACTAAGGAAGCCTACGTAACGAGAATCAAGAAATGATAAGATTATTATCTAGAAATACTCAAAATAGACTTATAATCTCAAGTAGCCCATAAAAACGAACCTGATTATCAAAGACACCTTTGCAATCAATCCACATGCACCGCACTTCCCTTAATGATTCGTCATCTGAGCAAGAAGATGAAATTGAATTTGATCTCCTATGGCAGTTTGGACTCCAAGGTTGCTGGTCCTCTTCTGACATTGAAGATCCCATTGGAGACAGAGAATCAGAATATGAAGGAGAAGAAATCGGCTCAATTGAAAGTTGTTTTCCATTGTCCCCAGGGCCCCAGTTCTGTAAAGTCTCCTTAGAGTGTTCCTTCTGGAAGACTGAGAACTGGAGATCGGTAGTGTGAGGTTGTCTACTCACAACTGGATTCGGGTCTGTTAATGGAGTTGTCCAATTCTCAAGGAATCCGGGACTTGAAAGATTACCTCCGTCTTCAATACAATTTCCACTTTGGAAATTGTGCATGAGATCGAGTTCTGTTTCTTTAAAGCTGAAGTATCGACTAATTGACCAGTTATCTGGGGAAAAGCAGGAGGAATCAGACTTCAAAGAAGTCTCAGACGACATTGTAGAGGACGGGGACCACAAAGGACTCTCACTGGGGGAAGCAGATACAAATAAGTTTGGCTGGAACGGAAGAATATCCGTATCAATAACCGAAGTGTTCCAGGGCTTTACGAGAACTTCGTCCCACATATTGAACAGTTATTAATAAGTTACAATTCAGATGAGACGCGTATCAATCTACAATTGTTTTAAACTACGAAGGCTCTTCTAAGGTGGCTCTATACTTCTTATCACAGTGAACACCAAATCAAAAGTGGTTCTTAAACGCTCAAGACATCTTATTAAATTATGCAAAAGATTCCGAGCTCAGAAAATATGTTTCATGTGTTGAGAGTGTTCGGGAGCAAAAAGTCCGTTTCATAATCCATGTCATCCTAGTCCCAGATATCATTAGTAATGTCAAGCAAGCAAGAACAAAGTTGAAAGAGAAACATGTGTTTCCTTAACCAATGATCCGTTTACTTGGAGCATTGTTGCTTTTTATGAACTGTCAAGTGTAGCGGAGTGTGTGTATAGCGTGCAAGTAGGTGTACTCTAGATCTTGTAATAAAGATGCTCACATATTATTATTATTATTCATACGGAAGAATATATAGATAGATAGACAGGGGGATGTTTTTTTCTCAACAAGTGTCAATGCATAGACAGCCTAATAAGATATGATACCATGCTGTATTACACTTGCTACGAAAGCGTCGTTGAACCCGAGGAAAGTGAAATAAGATATTGCATGCTCCGTGAGTAAAAAGAATCAAGTCAGCACAACCACCAACAAGCAGTGCACGGGAGTTATGTGTGAGCAGAATGTTATTAAAAAGTAAAGAAAGAATCTGGGTATGTATCTATTTTTGCTTTCAAATCGTAACAAGTGTTAGGGGAGAACATGCATAATGACAAGTGAAGTGAAAGAAGACCCAAGTCGTAACCCTATATTGCGTTCTTATTAAGTTTTTGAATCCTTAAGAAGACATTCTCGATTCAAGTCTTGATAAAAAACTGTTTAAAATTGTTACGCAAGAAAAGTGTAATAATTATTGCACTTGAAGATCTTAATATGCACATCTGTTCGGTCATTAATTACGTTTTAAAGCTGTACATTATGAGGGAATGATCTTGAATTTCACCTTTAAGCCGTTCCCCTGCATTTAATTCCAGAACAGAGATGCAGTCAGTGTGACTCATTAAAAATTGTGTAAAAATTATTTTCATAAGCTTGATGCATATGATACAGATTAGATCATTTCAGAGAGAAGTTGACTTCCAATTGTAGTATCTATACTTCAATTATCGAAAGTTTTTTGACATTTTAAATTGATCTCACATTATTCAACTTCATTTTCTTCATAATATCATCTTTATATACGCTATTTGGATATCACTACAAAATAATACAATCGTCCCCATTTCATTTAAACCGAGAAAAGTCTTGCCAAGAAATCAAAAGACCACAAAAAATGGTAAACAAAAATCCCCTGCAGAGACAGAATTGTGACTGACACGAGTCCATAAATAAGCTCTGTTCTGTATTTAATTTTTTATCGGGATTTAATGAAAATGTGGAGACAAAAACGAACACAGTTTAAATGTTTGTGTGTGCATCTGTTTGTTAAGTTGCTTGTAGACAAGATGTTAAATGTTAAGTTAAAAAGGGCAAGAAAAAATGTGTTAATTGTTTTAACTCGATGTGTGCCAAATCGACACAAGGAGTATCGGTTTAAATGCAAAATACTTTATTCCCTTCTGAAGTCTTTATTTACAAGAAACTATGAAGAAAGTAGAAGAATCCTATCCCTTGAGTTATAAGCATGTGTATAGATATACTTTTCACGAAAAACAGATGAAAAGTATCTTAACATTAAGAGACACAATTACGATTGTTAAATGGAAGATATTCAGTTACACAGTCACACTCGGAGCCGCATACGTTTCAGCAAATGTCGGTGTTAGATTGGTTGTCGATGGTCGTGAGGCTTTTTTATGATTGAGAAATATTCAGATTTACTGCTTGACGATGGCGTGACTGGTAAAAGGAATTGATTGATCGGTTGAATATTCGATTGAAACTGAGTTTTGAAAGAGTTTTGATTATAATTTTTGTGAAATAACTTGATGGGCATCGGAGGTCTCAAGACACTGGAATAGTATTCATTATTATTATTGTCTCTAGAATCTGGTTCTTGAGTGTTTGTCTTTGAGTTGAAGCTGCCAATAAAGTTGTTGAAATAATTATTGTACTCACTCTCGCGAATTTGACCAGGAATCAATTCAGATGATACGAAAAAAGGACCGGAGAAGGATACAGGTCCGTATATTCCAGTTCTTAGGTCACTAAATGAAGATACGTGAGAGATAAACTGGTTTGGGGCAATAGGAGATCTGAGACTTGGCTTTGGTTGCTCTTGCATTGCTGTCGGCTTTGTGGCCAGGATATTATTATTAGGGTGAATTATTCTGTGAGGAATAATTCTGGTCATTCCTGGTGCAATTGTGTTAAGATTGAAATTTGAAGGATAATGTGATGTTGTTGGGTGATTTTGATTATCTTTGGAAAAGTAAAACTGAGGATGAGAAATAGAGGAAACTGAATCAAGTTTATTGTTGTTAACTTGAGTTGTTGAAGGAGTCCCAATTGAATCTTTGCCTGAAAAAAATTACAAGCTTTCGTAATATTTTAACAGTTAAATATGGAATTACATTTTACCTTTTGAAGGTTCTTGATTTGATGAAGAATTATGAACGAAATTGAGCGATCGGTTTCCCCTGTCATCAGTCTGCTTCAACTTAACAACTATCTTCACCTCATTCTGGAGAGCTTGATTAAGTTCTATATATTGTTCCCAGTCAACGATACAAAAACAGACAGTCAGTATTTGGCTTAAATTAATGAATATTTTTGAAATACGTACTTATTCCGATACTGGCGAATATGACGAACCCGTAAGTCAGTATAGATAAAGACAATTTCATGTCTGGTTATTATTATTATACAATAAGATTTAAGAACAAAGTAGTGCTAAAATGTAACTTCTTGTACATTCAATTCGCAACTGCAAAGCTCATTCATTCAGATGTAGAAAATAGAGATATTAAAGATTCAAAAGAAGGAGGATCAGATCGTTTTTGTCTGAAATATTACATGGTAATTATGTACTGTGTACTCGATTTTAAATTAAGATTGCACTTAATCAGCTTCAGATATGGAAGAGGAAATTCTAGCTTCCTTTGCGCTACCTACCACATTATTAGAAGTAAGTACATTACATAACTTACGGTGGCTGAAGTATTTCCTAAGCCATACGTGCAACAATGATAATAAGAAGATTGAACTTCTTCACAAATTCTTACTCACACTTCTTACATGAAGTGTTTTCTTAAAGTATTTTAATAGTTCCTTCATCCTCTATTCTAGTTAAGTCACATTTCGTCATTGTGGGGTAGTCTTCGTGTGCAGCCCTTTTCAAGCTTTGATGTATACAAATTAATAATAAGCTGGTATTTGATTAGTAATTATGTGGAAGGAAGAGAGACATTCAATATCAATTTAAGTTTTCTCAGCTCTCTCCTTCATAATCGCAGATTCTCATTTTTTGACTTGATAGTAAGTTGCATATTGCACTTACACAATACGTATGCACTGCATATTTGTATTCGAGCTGCCTAAAGCTTACAAGACTGAATGAAATGAAACTACCCTGTTGGGCCTGTGTTTAGCAAGCTTAGTTTAGAAAATACACAAAAATTAAGCACAGTGTAAAAAAGTGTGAGCACATCTTCAGACAGTATAATTGGATTTCCGATCCACTCATTGAGTTTTTGGTTATGAGTTATTACAATAAAATGTGCGAATACCGAATGTTAGATAAGGTTCGGGCTGGAAATGGGCTGGGATGGGTGTTCTCTGAATCATTTATTTAATATTACAAGCGACCATTATTGTCTTTCAGAATAATAAAACAATTTACAGGGAATTACTCTCGTATATTATCGCATTTGTATTCAAATTAATCACATACTGCTCGCTCTGTACAACACAATCTTATACGACGACAGTAACGGTACACACTCAAAGTCACATTGGCATGTATTACAATAATGAGCACAATTTGACGCAAAATATGTTCTGTTGTCTGTGGACATCTTTGAAGTACACACGACCAGACGACAAAAAATAAGCATAACACATTACCGTACAAAAGTTCAAGGTGTTATAATGATTTATGATTTTATTCGAACACTTTTATTAGCAATATAATAATACAATTCCGATTAAGCCAATAAAGTCTGAGAAATATTTTACAAATGAGTACACATTTTAATGTTTATTATTAAGTTGTAGTATCACACAACATAAGCATAATAAATTATTTGCCAGTAGCTTGACCTTTCTGAACCGCAGCCTCAGCGTTGATCCTACCATATCCATACCCATTGTTAGGATATCCAGGTGGAAATCCGAAAGTACAAACGCCTGCTGAATCCATAAATCCGAGTTTAGGTTGGGCAGCTGTAGTTTCTAAAGCAGACTTGACTCCAGCATAATCCAGCTTTGGATTTCCAGATAGAATTAGAGCAACAGTTCCAGCGACATGAGGGCAAGCCATACTAGTTCCAGACAGTTTGACGTATCCTTGATTGTCTTTGTTGGAAGCTGAAAGGATGTCTTTACCAGGAGCAGATACTTCAGGCTTAGTAGCGCGTGACACCAAAGCGGGTCCGCGACTACTGAACATAGCAAGCTTGTCGTTGGTATCTGTAGCTCCCACACTAATTAGGTTATCTTGATCTCCTGGTGATCCTGCTGTTTGACAAAGTGGCCCAGAGTTGCCCAAAGCAAAGACTGGAATGATACCCAACTGTCTCCATGCATTAATCACGGGGTTGTAAAAGTCCATTCCTCCGATGAGTCCTCCCCAACTATTGCTGACAGCTCGAGGGGCTCCTGTGCAATTTGCGTCTGTGGTATTCATTGGGTTGGAAGGACAAGCCATGAATTGTCCACAGGTCAATAGAGTCGTGTCATTTCCACTTCCCTCATCATCTAAACCCCTACAAGCCATAAATTTAGCACCAGGTGCGACTCCAATTCCCCTTGTAGTTCCAGCAATTGTTCCAGCACAATGAGTTCCATGACCGTTTCCATCATAAGGAGTTTCATGTTCTCCAAAAGCATCGTACCAACTTAATTCGTCTCCTTTGTAGCTTCCAGAAAGAGCTTCGTGCTGAGTGTTAGCTCCAGTGTCAATTACACCTATAAGTCATTACAAACTCACTCTCATTAGTTTAAGACCTACTTACTTATCAGTAAAAGCGTTAATTGCTTTAAAGGATTGACTTCACACCAATAACGATTCCCTCTCCTTTGTTTCCTTTGGCCCAAACATTGGGGGCACCAACTTTGGTAACTCCATAAGGAGTATCAGATGATTGTCTTGATCGACGATTGTAGCTTTCTTGATCGTCAGCCGGAGTCTCTACTACGGGGAATGCTTTGACTCTGATTCCTTCTCGGATAACAAAGTTACCAGGGATTGCAGCCAAAGCTCTAAGAGGTCCAATCTCAACTCCTTTGAGTTCAATGCGATTTGCAATCCAAAACGGAGTTGCTTTCTCAGATAGACCCAAAGACTGAATTGCGTTGAGGACTGGAAGTTGTACAGCTCGAGTTTGAGCCCTAAGAGTATTGATGAAGTTTGTTTGTGCTGCTTCTGAAGGATTTGAACCTAGATGTCCAATCGGCAAAGCGTGACCCATGACATTCGGGAAATCGATCACAACATCTTGTCTTGTTCCCCGGAGGAATACAGCTTGAAGAGCGTCTGTAATTCTTCCTGCTTGACCAGAAGCAACGAAGGTAGCAACGACGATGAGACTCAAGAAAAGTTTCATCTTGACAGAAATATCTTTAGAGTTGTTCTGTACGCGATAAGCTCTGCTCCAGGACTGAGGTGGACTGGAAGATTTCAAGACCTATATACTATTTTTGCAAATTGCAGATAAGAGACAGACCATTAGCAATAGCCAAACTGCATAATACATAAGTAAACGAGAGGAAAGCCACGTCCATGAATCACACTTAAATCAGTACATTCTGACATTATCCTGGTTACTATTTCTTTCTCATGTTCTTTATTTTTATTGTTTGCTAATGAGGAAGAGGGAATTGATGTGAGCTACAATGAGGTACTCTTCACTCTTCAGAGAGATTGAGTTCAGGTGTGAGGCCTAAAGAAATGCTTACGAGTTACTGAGTTGTGATACATGAATGCGTTTAAGGCCTTGAATAGAAGTGGAAGTAGTATTAATTGATGTTGTAGATTTTGCAGATAACAATTAATTAGATGAACTTATGTAACTGCTATAAAACGATTTCGATGCTATTTTATGACATAGTCATGGATGGAAAGATTTTAGACTTTACACCTTTTCGAATAATTACTCCATTTTTATTATCAGTACTTATGTACGTCAAAAGTAAGGTAAACAAAGTAGGTTAATTATCTGGAATATCAAGAGCTCCGTCGTTGATGGCATCAATGAGGTCGTGTGGAGCTCTGCCGTCAATAGTGCAACCTACGGACTGTGCTGTTCCCAAAACTTCCTTCACGGTCCCCTCCAATTTCTTAGCCATAGATCGTTCTCGCATCGCTCTTGCGATAGTAAGGATGTCATTGAAGGTGATGTTACCGTTGTGTTTAACTAGATTAGAAAAACAAACATGATATAATTATGGCGCATCACTGGAGCATATGGTAAAAAGCGTCAATATGATATACTGAAACTTACTGTTCTTAACCTTCTTCCTGTCACGAGGTGGTTCTTTCAATGCCTTGATAATCATTGAAGCGGCCGATGGAACAACAGAAATTGTAGCTTGACGGTTCTGAATCGTCAACTTGACCGTAATCTTCAGCCCCTTCCAATCCCCAGTGGCTTTGGCAATGTCATCTCCCACTTTCTTTGGAGACTGTAAATTGAAGTTAAAAAGTGTAAAATTAAATACACTAATGCTAACAAACAAGCATGTTCAATATATTAAAGTTAAAAATACAAAAATCACTTACCAATCCAAGAGGACCGATTTTGGGAGCAAGTGAAGACGTAGCTCCAACTTCCCCTCCGACACATCGCAAGCACACTACAAAAACACATTATAACAATTAACGACTTCAATATATTGAAAGTTCATTCCACACAACCACTACTAAATTAAAATACTCCACCATTTGGGAATTTGGGATTTAATCGACAACAACTTACCAGTCTTGACTTCATTAGGATCGAATTTAGGACCCATTTTGGCTTACAGCAATAAAATTCGGTGGTGGATGAGCCTTTTAAAGAGCAGACACGACCACTTTAATTGTTACACCGAATTCGAAAGCTGTTACAAATAAATGAGAGTTAAAGGCAGGAATGGAGCATACCTGGTTGGTAGTAGTAATGATGGACGAGTCTGCCGAGTAGGACGACCACGATGAGAATGAGCCACGAGGCCGAGGTGGTCGGCTTTTCGCAATTTCCTCCTCAAGGAGGCTCTGCCGCCGATTCCCGCCACATTCCCACTCTCTCGCTTCACCCCACACACTTCAGTCTCACATTTCCCCGAGATAACTCGAACACACTTCCATAAGCTAACAATAAGTGATTTAGGTCACTTGTAATGTAGAGTCACATCACAGTTCAAAAATCTGAGAAATATGAATCATACCAGAAGTTAGGAAACCTTATGACACGAAAGGGATACTTGATAAGCACAAAGTCAGATGACTAGCATGATAATATTGTAATTATGCCCATCGTAATCTTAACTACACTGGTCATAAAAACTTCATTAGTTTGAAACGAGAATGAAGCGGATCGTGAGACATACTTCGAATTTTCCATGAAATCATTCCCTTTGTCCTATTTTTCAACCTATTTTGGGATTGGATAGTTCATTGTACAGATGGACACATGATAACAATAATGTAACAACAATATGTATGACTAATATTAAGATGACAGAAAGTGTCATTTCTTAGCAGTACTTCATACTGGACATTGGTCGAAAGAAGTCTTATTGCGTGTCATTCTCCCTGCACTTCTCAAGCCGAAAAGCTAAAGTTGAGATTCTTAAGTCATAAAGTTCTCGCTGTAATTAAAATGTTAAAACTCTTCCAATTGTCAATTTTGGGGGTTCTTATTTGCCTCCATCATGTTCACTCGTCTGGAGGATTCAGGGAAAAAGGACTTGAATATCACAATTACTACAGAAGACTTAATAATGTCCAGCCATTGCAGCTTGACCAAGAGGCAAGTTAATATATTAGACTATGCACGCTGCAGCTCTAATAAGTTACCTTTCTTGAACAACCAGAATGAAAAATATTTTTTCTTGTAGCTCAATAAATTAGCTCATGCCCACGCAGAGAAGCTAGCGGCTTGGAACAATATGACTGCCTCAAACATGGGATTTGCAGAAAATCTCTGGGCTCATCGTGGCGAACTTTTACCTTTAGCTAAGGACTTGGAATATGCCATTAAAAACTGGTACACATTATTACATAGTATTATCTCGGAATACAGTGGATATGAATCCCAAAAATATACTCACATTTTGTCGGAAGGGACTTCTCATTGGAATAGACAGAGAATATAATGTTCAGTAATTTCTTCCGGGATTGATATCTACGGGTTTCGGAACGGTGAGTAAAGGAACGATGAGTAAAGGAATATAGAGTAAGGATTGAAGAGTAAAGGAACAAAGAGTAAAGAGGAATTGAGAGTAAAGGAACGATGAGTAACTAGGATTTCAGAGTAAAGGAATGGAGAGTAAACTTTGTGTGAAAATGACCGGAAGAAAAATACGCATAATCACAGTTAACTTTAACGAAAAATTAGTACATTCTACAACTTGGGGAACAATTTGCAAAGATGAGTATAACTCACACATTTTGCAGCATCTCTAAAGAGATGAGTTGCCTTATTTGAAGGAAATCTCTCGGTGGGAGTTATATTAAAAAGAGACAAATAGTTTATGACAAAAAAAGTATTTTGAGTTAGGTGTGTGGAAAAATTTGCCAATGTTCCTCAACTCCCAACTGGAAACTTTGCGTTGGAATATTGGCATACATGATATGCGAATGATAGATTTTGATATCCTGACTGGATGAATATTTTGAACGTATAGTTCGGTACATAATTTACCAGAGTTTGCATAATTACATTTAATATTATTTGACTTCGCAGTAAGATTACTCTCCATTCCTTTACTCTGAAATCCTAGTTACTCATCGTTCCTTTACTCTCAATTCCTCTTTACTCTGTGTTCCTTTACTCTTCAATCCTTACTCTCTATTCCTTTACTCATCGTTCCTTTACTCACCGTTCCTAGACTCGATATCTACCGTATATTTACAGTTAATAAATCTTGGAATAAAACACGATTGATCTTATGTAGTATTATGTACTAAATGTGTATAGGTACACGGGTAGCA
>Ga0194135_10001004_pt1 | contig 16490 bp, 17 predicted proteins | sample LitLau_LLRF_2013_FD_134024 | JGI IMG/M metagenome (GOLD analysis project Ga0194135, IMG submission 134024) | Freshwater sediment microbial communities in response to fracking from North America - Little Laurel Run_MetaG_LLRF_2013 (version 2) | ecosystem: Environmental > Aquatic > Freshwater >...
CTCTGATAAAAAATGCGCTAAACGAGTGAGGAATCAACGAAAATCTGGCAATTGATATCCCACGACGCAGTTACAGTTTACAATTGGCTGATCTTTACAATTTCTATTCCTACATATTCATTTGTCTTCCTCAAACTCATGTGACATTCAATTGTTTGAAATAAACCTTCATCGGATTTATAACTCAAATATTTCGCACTTATACTTATGTATATGTACTAGTCATTACAACTTGTTTTTTATTCATTAGATTTCAATAATAATGCAGCAAAATGTGTTCATGCCTATAGCAGGGATACATTTTTAGAATAAAATTTACAGTTTCTGATTGTAAAATGTCATATTTTCCAGAGTCCAATTGAATTCAGACAGAATGGTTATCCTGAGTTTTTCTTTTTAGCAACACAGTTTCCGTTCCTGCACCACTGAAATCAAAAATGAGATAAACAATGAAAGATTCAGTTAAATTAGGATTAAAAGCCATAGAAAGTTTTTTCATGAAATATATAGTTACTTTTCCGTTCCCACAAGAAGTTCCTTCGAGAGCAGAATGTGATCCTCTCACCCAAAGGCTTGTTCCTTTTTGATATTTACATTTAACATCGTTACAAACCTGATAAAAACAATGGAGAATCTCAGCAGTATGCACTTCTCGATTCATAATGCAATATTTGTTTCTCAATTAAAGTAAGGAATAATTACTGTTGCATCATTATTGTAGGACGAGCAGTGACTTCCACAACTCATGTGACACTGAGCAGTTGTGTCAAAAACTTCCCCAGGGAGTTTCCCTTTCTTTCTATTAAAGTCTATCTTGGAGTTTTTTAAAGACGACTTTTGTTCCAGACAAGTCAAGTGAGATTTTACATATTGCTTTGTACGCTCATCTTTCACTCCTTCATTAAATAAACTCTTGACATTTTCTCCTGAACAACTTGACCAAATACTTTTCCCTGGACCAGTCGTAGGCGACATAATGTATTTGTCCTCAGAACAAGAAGAACTCACTCCACCGTCGTCCTTACTTCCGTCATGACTCATTCCAAGGCTGTGTCCGATCTCGTGGGTCATTATGAAGGAAGACTGAAACGACGAACCCTCGCCTACTGAGCAGCTCAATGCCTGCAAACATATAGTTTTGAAGTATGCAACGCCTACGTAAAACCAAAGAAGCTTTTGTTATAGTCATTAAAAGAATACACTGACAATAATTGATGAGATTTCTAACCGGCAACTGCTGAGCTGCCCTTGCTTGTGAGATCGTGTCCAGATAACATAAGAGCATGATCCCAACTCTTTCCATCTCTATTCTTGCCTGACATCCACTTGCAAAATGAAGAAATGTAAATGTCGACATTATCAGTGTCCTGGAGTTCCAAAGGTGTTGTTGTGAGAAATTCAATGTAGACAAGTCGAAGAGAAACGTCAACTGCTTTCATTAGTGACGGTTGCTGATATAACAAATTCATCTGTAAAAGAATCAACCATAATTATTCAGATTGAAAGTAACGAAATAGTTTAGACCTTAGTGTGAGCTTACGTTGGTAAGTATGTTAATAACATACTGTTTTAGTTTGTTCTTTCCATCTTTAGGATATTTTGTTGTCCATTGGTTAATCAGAGTTTTATCCAGAAATAATGCCATGTCGACTACTTTTGAACCTTTTGAGCTGACCTTCCCAGAAGTCCCTTTAGATTTGTCTGCCAATACTGAGGAAATGTCACCATCTGCAGAAAGACTAGCTAGAGGCGATTCTTCTTCAGGACTTTCAGAACTTTCTTTTGCTGCAGTTAATGCTGACTGGAGAAGATCAGGTGGAGCCTGAAGACCTGGGAACCAAAAGAGACGTGAATCGTACGAATTGCATCCTAAATATCAAGATCATTTTTGAAAAGTAATGTCGCACAATCTGCTACAGCCGTTTTGTTTTCCGCCTTAATAATATCTGCACTTCGATAAACTCTGTGCAGAACGCTGTGGGCCTCAGATGAGGAGTCGTTGGCAGAATTCTTCCCATTGAAGTTAGAGTAGTGCTTCAGGGACGGTTCAACTGTGTAATGAGTGCTGCCTAATATTACGTGTCCACTCTGGAAACAATATCATTAAGTTAAGAGTGAGCAAGGGTTTCCTCCAGTCTGTTTAACAAGGTTCCTTACAAATCCATGAGAAGCAGAACAAGTCGAAAGAATTGCAGACCCTTTTTTTCCAGGAACAACTCCAGAGTATATACAATCAACTTCCTCAGTCCACACTTTGCTTTCCTCCTTCATCACTAACGATTAAGTAGTGTAAGCTCAATTAAGAGTAGATAATTAAACTGGTAACTTGTGAATACAATCACTCACCTATACTCATAGAATCCTTAGCTAAATGAATTGACACTGGCTGAGGCATGGAATTCAGTTGAAACTGAATTATATGGTGAGTTTGCGCTGATAAGTCTCTCCTGTTGCGTACATTTGTTACAAAGTTCAACATTACATCTTCACCGATGTCTATTCTTAAAGAAATTAAATGCAAGTTAGCATTTCAAATTTGGACATCTTGAGCGTTGGCAAGTACCTGGAAAGAGGGGTTCCAGATGTCCGTCAACATGGAAAATTCCAGGAATTGTCCCATCAGGTTCCTATAAGCATCATTCACAGAAAGCTATACTAATTAGCTTGCTAGTATAACTAGTGCATTTATAAATGAGAAACCCTGTGTGTACCTGGGCAGGGTAAGCCTGAAGAAGATTTGCAAGAATCACGGTCAATACGGTCCAGCGACTTTTCAGATGCATCTTTAAAGTTTATTAGCTAGCTTTTAGCCTCAGGATCACAATGTCGTCAGCGAAAGCAATTGCAACCACCGCCGAACCAACTAAAAATATGGAAATCCTGTTGTCTTACCATAAGTTATCGTGCAATTTTTCTTGCATGATTAAAGGTGAGAGGTGACTTTGTACGCCAGTATTGATCTTTTATTTGGGATAAACCTCGCGTCATGCATGCAAGTTAAGCTTAGAATTTAAACCACTTTTTATTTATTGACAAAACGGGAGGTAAAATCCACATCGTTGATCTGTGAAATGCTGATCTGTTTTTTATTCATAAGGTTTCCATTGAGAGCGTCATATGTATTATGCTTTCTACGTACAAAATGTTATGCATGTGTAATATTGCGTGCATAATATAATATTTTAAAACTATTTAAGGTAGCAAGTCATCTAGCATTGATAGAAGCCAAAAAGGATGTTACAAGTATCGAAACATGATTTTCACCATACCTAACCTAACGTAACTTCTGAATAACCTGAAATTAACCACTGTCTCACTCAAAGTTCCGTATAGAAAGGCTAGTCCATGCTTCAGAGCGCAATCTTAATTTCTAGTGTTACCCCAAGACGTCAGAGAATGACAAGATATGACAGTCAGCAACACTGTATATCCTCGTAGAATGACAAGATATGATAGTCAGCAACACTGTATATCCTCGTATCATGATTGAAATAAAGTCACAATTTGTAATAATAAGGAAAACACAGTAGTAGGCATTTATTCACCAATAATTCATTTGCACTCGCGGAAATGAACCTCACACTCCATAATACACACGCAGCAACAACAGATGCAGCAGCGTCAGGTTATCATTTCATCCGTATAGTCTATATGCTTACATTACTCATGTATTACTATTATGATTACGAATATTATTCAACAGCGGGCATCCTCCTAACCTTAAAGCTTCAACATTATAATTACCTTCGAAAGTAAACCTATTACACATATGTTACTTCTAGAGCTGTGTGTAGCATTCACTTCAAGGTATCGCTATTTTAAATTAGCCAACTTAACTAAACACATCTCGTCTAGATTTGATAACGCTGCGGAGACAAAGAACACAACGTGAATTATTCATGTCGTTATTCATTATTTATTACATATTATGCTCTTAAGTGTAACGATTGGGAAATGAAATATATAATCCGTGTATACACAGGAGAAATTACAGTATAAATAGATGAAATGTATTAAGACTAAGTAATACCCGGATTTCCTTGATCGCTGGCCACTAAAGCAGCTTAGCAGCCGTGTATAGCGATGATTAATACATTTACACAGAAGAATAAAGCGTATGTATCAAAAAATCCACTAGTCATGTATACGTGCAATCTATATAGTTATAATTTATATATATACTTGTTTAAAGCTGAGTTGTACTCTCTTGCATTCAATTCCCTCAACTATTTCATATATACGACCTACAGGCTCACATTATTAATAAAAGTTGATATACATGAGATTCACTTATTTCCTTACGATGACTTTTATTCGACACTCCATGATATCCCGTGTGTGATAAATACGCGACTCCTATTTTCACAAAATTTCAAGTGTGTGTACGCATTCACATACACGAATGGTTTACAACGTGTGTCAATCAATTTAAAAGTTTACAAAATAAATTTTACAAGGTTATAACAATTATGAATTTGAAAAAGGACCCGTTGGTTCGTAATTTCTTTCTGTTGATTTTGTCTTGAAAATCTCGATTGAAAAAATCTGTTTGACATTTGAAATGACGATTTTTGCTCAGGGAAGAACTGCATGGCGTGCCATATTGAAGAACTTTAAGGAAGCTCATCTACGTGATAAAAACTAGGAACGACTAGATTATAGATTAATTTCAATTCTATATAGCAAAGAAATAGCAAAATTAAGTCACTGAAATAAACATTTCATCCTAATTCTTACCGGGCATGTTACACTCAAGACTTGAGCCGTGGGTGATTGATTTAAAGCCATTCGAAATGCTGAATCACAAGAACAAAGCTTTTGGTATCCCTTCAAAGTCAGTATTTATGGGCTCAGTCCATAAGCACACGCTGAAAACTGAATGTGACTTACAATATTACTAGGGTGAGACTTGAAATCCTTAAAAGTAATGATATTCATCTTGTCTAGTATAAACATTCACCCGTCTCGAATTCATCATTCTATTTAGCAATATTATTAACCTTCTGCTTTTTCCAGTCAAACAGCCTCGAGTTGCATATGAATCTCAAAGTGCATTCGTTATCAAATCAAAATGTGTGTATATTACCAACAACTATTAAATAAGTATATATTGCATTTAATCCTTGCCTTGTGTAATATATATTTCCTTTGAATCTCGTCCCACTAAAAACCTTAAATTAAATTCTACATTTGCTCACACAATTTGTCCTCAAGCCTCCGGATACAACTCCGGACTTGTAACCCTTTTTTACAGAAGTACTAGAGAAAGAAGAAATTCCAATTGCTAATTCTCGTTAGAAAATCCTGTTGCATAATCGTCGTAATATCTTATGCTTCTCGCGACCCTCTCTACTACTTTTTGCCTAATTGAGACTAATAATCATCATCATTTGTAATGATCTCTCATTCAATACTACATCTTGTAGCACCTAATCAGTGCCTGTTTATCAACAACCAGAACAATTATTGAATGCTCGCAGCAGTTTGAAGCGTGTGTACAGGTGAAATAGAGACTTTTATATAAAGTATTTATACCTGTTAGTAACAATCATATATAAGTGTGCTTTGTGTATTCTTAATTGTAGTACATAATAATAATTATAATTCAATATCTCAACAAAGACCCGAAAAAAGAAAGTTGAATTGTTATTTAGTTTTCAAACCTAAATTTTACAAATCCTTCTCAGATTTCTGAAAAATACTTTTGTTCTGACATGATGAGATTATAAAGTATGTAATAATAATTCAATTTAAATAGATTGAATGGTTGAATGGCCGTTGTCACAACCTTCGCATGTACCTTTTTAGCACACACTTTAGAATTCACTTTTGAGATTCGATTTGAAACATGAATTCTTTACACATTATTTCAAGGAAAATATAAACGAGAGGTGTTCAATATGAGAAGGGCAATTCATAAAATATTATTTGATTCATTACTGAAATGCATTCAGAATGCATTTTACACGCAAACAGTTGTTGAAAGTTATGTGTATGCCTTTCAGAAATTCGAAATTCAACTTGCGACACACACGCTATATACCATTTACTAAATATATACGGTGATTGATGATGATAATGATGATGATGGTAAAGAAAGTTAAAAATTTCACGTATGTATATTTTCACAAGGTCAGTGCAACAATTCTGAGTGAGTGAGTGTTTATATTATTAATGTGTCTTCTATTTTAGACTTCTACGTTAACTTTTTATTACTGTCTTGTCTAACTTCGCGTTTATGTCTGCTTTATTATATCGTTTGAAACCTGTAATACTTCTTCTTCTCATAATATCATCTTCAGATATTTTAGGAACATTAAATTCATACACACTAAACCTTCTTTGATTGAGTCCATAAAAGTCTGCCAACTACTTCGTGTGTAAATAAATATCTCGGAAATTGATTAAAATAAACATCACAAAATTCTTAATTGTATATGAAGATATACGAAGTAGGTATACTTAAGCTTTGTTAAAAACCTTTTAATTAATTGTGTACATAACAATGTCATATTGATAGTTATTTAGCAGTTTCATAGCCCTTCAAAAGTTTTAGTGGACATTTTCCACATGAGATCTTCATGAATAATTACAATAATTATACACGCTTATGCTTAATACACTCTATAAGTTCTGAAATATATTAAAGTATGTAATCTACAGGATGTTTATTCATTATTTTTATTATAGAGTATAGTCCTGCAAGCGTGAAATGTGTCGAAGAATGCAGAAGCAGTGTAATATGATGATGATAAGCCATTCTGCTGGTGTGGTTATGTATAGATAATGTGTGTGTATAAGAGGTTCCCTTGAGTCTCACTTTCCCTGTAGTAACAATGATGATGTGCTCTCTAGGTGACTATTTATTTTTGTAGTACGATATTATTTAACTTGATGGTCTTTGTCCAAAAGAGACGTAGCTGGAGTACTTAAGCTTTTTGAGGGAGCACACTGTCCAGTATATTAGGGGACATATGAGAGACTCGCAGATTTGACTCGAGTTGTGTGCCTGTTGTGATTAAGCTTCAGTTTCTTTGAGATTGTCAAAGTACTCCATGAGTTGATCATAGTCCATATCCAACTTAACGCTGGTGCTGTTAGCATTATTGTTAGAGTGACTTGGTTGATGTCGGGAGTGATGTGGCTTGTTCTTATTCATCTTGTGACTTTGTCTGTTAGCAACAGCAGATGCAGCAGCGACAGTTAAAGGTCGTTCGACATCTTCTTCATCCTCTGACTCTTCGTCAATGTATGACATCGGGTTGCCAACAATATTTGCAGGTCTGAGTGGTCCAGAAGGTTCCCGAACTTTCCCATTGGAACTTTTGGGAGGATGGTAAAGTTGATTCTGGTCGGCAAAGTCGACGAAAATCGGATTTGGCAACTCTTCGGATGTCTCCTTTCCCCGACTCTTTTTCGACTTACTTACATTACTACTGTGGTGACTATTAGATGAACTAGGGAGAAAGTGAGGGGAGGATGACTTTGTACTGACTGGACCACCACCCCCTCTAATGGGAGGACTCGCCGAGCCACACGAGTCCACTTGACCCAACGGGATGTTCCGGTGAGGTGGAACGGGAGGCCGGTAGTCCGGACAGTCTCCTGATACAGACCCATTACTTGACTCAGGGGGACTTGCTACTCCTCCTCCTCCTCCTCCTCCTTTGCTTCCACCTGAGGGAGACTTCACTGAGAATGTTCCAGAGTCGATGGGTGACGACTGATGGTGGTTCAGTGGCTTTGGAGGTCTCGGGGGAGGAGCCAATCTTGGAGCCTCTGATGATGATGTACACGGCCCCCCTCTGAACGGCTGCTGCTGCTGTCTTGAAGAAGATCCCGGCTGAGAGTTTTGTGGAGAGACAGACGAACTACTCCCACTCCCTACCTGGACTCCTCCTTGACTCAGTGTGTCGAAATTAGGATTCGTAATGATTCGAATGGGATTCACTCCAGAATTCTGCCCGTTCTTTGCATCGTAACTGACTCCAGGACCCTTGTTATTATTCCCTGAGTGAGTAGAGCTGAATGCTGGATGTTTCGTACTGTCCAACGAGGGATGAAGAGCTAATGAAGCTCGACCAAGCCAAACCCAATCATGAGCATTTGTACACCCACCACCTGATCTGTTTCCAATTCCAAATGAACCAGCACTTCCTCCAGCACCACCACCACCACCACCACCCCCAATGGTTCCCCCTCCCATCGTTGGATGTCCTTCCATTTTGAACCCCAAGAGTTCATCGGAGTGACTGACATCGCGCTTCTTCACCCGCGAAGCGTAGACGAAACACGACGCTACAAAGACGAGAATAGCAACGCTAAAAACTCCCAGGAGAACGTACATGGCTATTTCCAAGGGAGTATTATGGGCTGTAAATGATGGCCAGCCTTTGTCTGGAATGAAGCCAACTGTGATGGGCCCAAAGTGTTGTGAGGGAAGAGACGCTTTGCTACTGTCATCCTTCAAGGGAATTCCTGTTATGTCATTTGGAGTCTGAGGGAGTGACCGATGTCCACTTTGAGACATCAATTCCTTCTTCCTCTCTTTATTTCTCCCACTTCCACCTCCGTTCTTACGGAATCCATTCTTCAGACTCCCACCTAATCCTTGATTACTGTCATTCTGCGTGAACTCAGATCTTGATGGAGATGCCGTGAAGTTAACTTCCACTTGAGCCATAGCCATGGCCATTGGGGCGGAATTCTGGCGGTGACATTGATCACTCAGCTCCAACGAAACTCTGGGAACGAAAAGAAAACTTTTACAAATAGAAGAACATCCCTAAAATACTAAAAAATAAACTTGTCTTAATAAACTAACACACAAGTCTGTCTTTCACACTCCTATTCATTTCACTTATTACTTCCCCCACAATATTGCTTATTTTTTTCATCTTTGGAGTGAGTGCAGTCCCATGTCAAATTTCACCCTCATAAAGACTTCATCACTCCCCAACGTCAACCTTTAACCTTCCGTATAATTTATTATCCTGCTCACGAATCTGTTTACGACAGTTCTCTGTACAACACAAACTATGGTAAGACTATGGTAATTGAGTTTTTGAGACAACCCAGACAAAAAAATTCAAGTGAAAGTATTCAACTAAAAGTTTTTTAAAATAGACAAGAAAATGAAATGCCAGGAGTGCAAAATGCAGACATAATTCTCCTAAATTTAAGAACTCTTTTATTCCACGAATCTTTATCTTATTGTCCAACGTCTTATCGAGAAACAGAGTGCAAAAGAATCTTTGCGAATAAACACGAGATATATCAATGAAAAAGATTGAATGAAAACAAAGACTGACCTCATTATGGGACCTCCTCCTTCGCTCACAGCAATGATTCGAGGATACTTGGAATTCTGAATGGGAGGAAGTTCCACGACACTCGGTTCCAAACTGTCCACCCCCAAAATGTAGTTCTCACGGTCGATTTCATCCAACTTTATCCACGTGTTATCCGAAAACCTCAGCTTGATGTCCAACAACGCTTCCTACAAAAATAATAAGTATAAATCAGTTAACCCCGAGTTCCAAACATTGTCCACTGGTGTGACTAATCAATTAAAGCTGTTAGGACTATAATTAGGAGCCCACGGGAGCACACACTTAAGATTAACTTTCTGCTTTTTTCCATGGAAGAAATCAGTCAATTTGCCCCGTGAATAAACGAGAGTAACGCAATTAATGATTGAGGACACTGAGTTAAGAAAGGAGGGCTGAGTCAATAATATTCAGGTAGAAGTTGGAGAAAAGTAATTGCAATGTTCACATGAAAGAAGAACCGCTGATGGGTAGCGTGTAAAAGTAGAAACAGGAAAAAAATCTAGAAGTTTGGTAAACTTCCCATCTTCTGAAAGTGAGGATTGATTTGATTACCAAAGGACATTTCTATTTCCATTAGTCACAAATTGCTTCCTCCTTTCCCCTCTTCTTCATATTCATTCCACACATTTCCTATCATCTTCTTCTCTATATACCCACTGCTCTCCTGCATACAATTTACTGTCTTTTCAAATGCGCCCTCATAAAAACTAAATCTCATAAAGGTTCCCATATGTAATGCAAGTCCATACAAACCATCCCATTCTGACTTACTTGATACTTCGCAGACAACTTGGAGGTCATCGTTGTCTCCGCTACGAATTGATTATCCGAGTCCGTGTCTGGAAAAAGAGACAATTGCACTCCTGAGATTACTTGGACTTTCATCGACGCAATTGAAACACGTTCGTTTAGCACACGAATCTCCTTTGTTCCCAGCACTCGTCCTGTTACTGGAGACACAACCTAGAAAATCATACAAATCATCGTCTCATTAGTTTTCTGTTTCAAATCTCGTGTATTTTATAGTCGTCAAAAGTGGAGTGATTTCTCCAAAGACCACACGTAATTTTACGCAGAGCTAAATGTGTTTAAGCACTGAGATACATCTTAAATCTAAGTAAGAGGTAAGTACACATGACTTTTTAGCCAAGTAACCTAAACCCAACCCGCAAACAATTGAGCGATTCCATTAAAATCTTTCTCCTTCCTATTTCAATTGATGGAACAAGTTCTGGAGAGAAGAGAAAGAATAAAAGGCAAAAGGAAATGGATTCTCTGGAAGAAAAACCCATTTAATCTCACGTCTGCCTGTCATCACACACGGTCTAACCTCCCTTTAATACTTATATATAGAAACCAACCGGGGTTATACCACACATGGGCGAGTTTTAACCTCCTTCCACATTTTCATTCGGCCGTCATTTTCTTCCGTTGGAATGAATAAAAACCTCAAAGAGATTAACCTGCCTTTCACCAGATGAGCAAAATCAACCTCAACTTTTGAATTCAAATAACTTGGTTATATCTCCTTCCAGAGATCATCAGCCAACTTCAAACTGAGAATATATATCAGAGAGAGAGAGGGACTCAACGACGTATTAAAATTCATCTCCTTCAATCTACGACGTTCAACTCTCTTCCTATCCGAAGTCTCACAAATCATTTTTCCATCATCGTCTGCTCTAAATTAATCCTCAGAAACTTATTTCTTACGAGGAAAACATCATTTTTCGAATTCAACTTAAACCTTGTATTGAAATGTTCACGATTTGAAAAGTATAAAAGCAATGTGGACAGTACAAACGATGTAAGAACTTTTTCTTGCAATAAATAGTATTCCTAGTAATTCTCATCCATTCGTACAATTTCCATTACTCAACTCGTGTGTCAAGATGGATAAGAGAAGTGTAGACTGGAAATTGAGGAAATCTAATGAAATCCAATGCATCCGAATACTTTTTTCTTAGGATAAACACTCAATATTTCAACTTCAATTTCATTCAGCAGGAAATAAAGAACTCTAAAATTATGCAAGTCCATACAGAGAGAGAGAGCGAGAGAGAGAGTCGGGGAATTTCCCTATTTCACATTTACTGATTCTTCTTGTGCCTTGTATACATATTAATCTTGTTCCAAACCCAACCTTCTGAAATAAACCAGCCTGTCACGCACCCAAACTCTTACAAAGTACAACTAACAAAAAGTACAACCCATAATATTTACTTTACACTATGAAAACTACAAAAAGTTGGTTCGATTTCTTTCTTTTTACTTTCACTTTCGTTCGTTTGCAAAGCTTTCCTGCAACACTGACTCTCAATTTGCCCATTAATACTACTCAGTACCAGTTTTATACGGAATTTATTCAAAAAGCCTTTGAAATGGCTTAAGCACTAAAGCGCTCTCTCATGCAGCTAATAAAAATAAATACATCAACATTCTAGTCCTATACTATATATAATTTAGTACCATCATTAAATATGTATATGTATAACCTATCGACGGCTTCACAAAAGAATTACATGAAGAAACCTGAACTGGAGCTGTAATTCATATTAAAATATAAAGGGAAATTGTGCAAAAGAACATATTATAACTCTTTGCAACTTTTTTCACATAAAACAGAAGGGACCCTGCGAATGCGAAAGACAGTAATGTGAGTGAAAGGGTTTAACTTATATTTTACCTCACAAGACAGAAGGTTGACTGACAATAAATTTCAATTACTTTGAAATACACGAAGGACAAGAAAGGCATACACCATGTTCCTATATTGGAAACATCTCCTCCCACCTTACATTTTAAAAATGTTTACCTTTCTTTTAAGACAAAAAGCCAATCCCTTCCTTCCTTCAAGTCACCCACAATTTGAACACGTACTACTCCCTTTCATGTGTATCATAATATTGTATACAAGCTTTTCGCATCAGCTCTCCATCACTTAGACATTTTGAAAAAAGGATCTCTCAAGGATGGAAATAAATTATCCTCACTTGTTTCAGCCAGAAAAGCTGAGAAGATACACCTGTCTGCCTTCTCTCTGCACACACATTTCACTGCTTCCTTCCTAATATTCCTACAAAACAAAATATTTGCATATATTTGCAATTCCCGTAGACACTAAAGCACTAATGCCCTACTTCAACGACGATGGACTGCCGTCGTATCATTTGCCTCAGACAAACTATAAAGACTCTGTGTAATCTGATATCATCTTCTCGTTTGGCAGACGAATACACGCGATGATATTACATTTCGTATAGATGATATGAGAAGAATATTATTTACAACCTCGTGTGTACATACACACAAGTCCTTCTTCCCTCTTTCACACATACACACACACTCATACTTTCTCGGTTTACTTTCCCCCAGGAGAGTTTCTTCCCTTAAGCTGTTTTAATTACATCCTTACTTGTATGAACACTCTTCAAATAACTTACGTGAAGAATGATATAAATCACAGCAAAATATGATGTGAGAAAATCCCACATAAGTGGGCGAGAATGACTTTCATTTAAGTAATGAATGGAGGGACTAAAGGTAAATACAAAATTCAACTTTATAGAGCCAGACCTCGATCTCCACTTAGCTTAAATGACTTCCGTACAAGAAACTTATTCCCCATAGTATATGTAATAGTAGTCTTAGTGTGGAAAGCTGCTGACGAGTCAGCAGGTCTCGAGTTGTGAGATATGAAATCAGAACGTATATCAGTGAGTCCGTTATGCTTCATAATAAAAGTGCAATTAGCTAATAAATTGCTTTCACCTCAATCACCTTCTACTTATTTAGACTTTCCATATACACTCATTCTACACGCTTGCGAGCGGTGAAAGTATTTTTATGAAAGCCAAAACTGGTGTTTCTGTTTGATAAGATAGACGATGAAAGTTCTACTCGTTAGATGCAGGGAAACCCAATATGTATCTGTACAAAATAAATACATATACACTCTCAAATGCTTCATCAGTCTTCTCCGCATCTTATTTCTTATTATTACATTACATTTCCGAAATGAAAGTTGAATAGTTTTCCCATGAACTACTTTTCTTATCAAAGACACCGCAAACTAGGCTTGTGCTTCGTTGTTCCTGCAAGTGGCAGGTCAATTATATAATAGTCATCATCATCCTTTGCTCCACCGAGTAAAAAATCATACTTCCCTTGGTCTCCCTCTCTCTCTCTCTCTCTAAATAATAATCATCAATTCTTTCTCATACACTTCCAAGGAAAGAGAAAGTCTCTAAAGTCTACACACAAAATAAATGGAATGGCCGTATTGCATGTTCCAACTAATCTGGAGTTTAATCAATCTGTTCGTGTGTGTGTGTGAGTGTAGCAAAACTTATTGCGGACATTCTCATATTCACTTTCTCCAACACAAATCATATCTCACTTTCTCTCGCATAGACACAAAGGAAACTTTCTTTTTTCTATTCCGAGTCACTTAGCATTATAAATATACACTTATTATGTATCTACGCGTATATTCCAAAGTCTGCTACAAACAACTTCCCTAAAGTTATTTCCTCCAACTTCTTCTAAAACTTCTCTTGCAATTTACAAATAACATACAAAATTCGAGACAGAATGTGACAAATTCCCTAACGCACAGATTGTAAGATTGCACTGCCTGGTACACCCGACACCCCCAATATCCTTCAGGATGAAGTAAAAAGAATCTCACAAAATCCTACTCTCAGCTTTTGTAAGTTCCGTGTCAGTTAGTAATCTCCTCCAATCCTTCAATCAATTCTTCTAGTTCGAGAGAGTAAGCCTAAATGTAAAAACTTTTCACTGAAACACACACACTAATAAATTCAAGACGCCTTGGTCTTATTTCATCTGGTGAGATTACTTACGACACTTCCTCGCAATAATTTTTTTCGAAAATGCACACTCTGAATGGAAGAATATTTCTCTCCAGATGTTCCAGATGTCTATATACTCACAATATCATATAATATATTTTCGGCTCGATTACAGTATCTTTGGCTTCTCGCATCTCCCCATTAGCCACAATCAGTTCAATCATCGCCACTTCCCTCATCATCATCATCATCATCATCATATCATCGTCATCATCGGTTCATTCATTACGATGAAAGGAGATTGATTCTCAAAACTCTATTGTTTCGTTCCAAGTAACGGGAGAAAGTAATTATTTCTATCATAGAGTTAGAGAAAGTGAGATATGAGAAGCAGAAAGTCTAGCAATGAGAACACGTTGTTGGCGTGACTTAACGTCCCTGGAAAGTGTCAGTCTCACAACTTCTAACTGTCCGTGTCATTTTTCATTTCAAATTAATTTTATGCAGAACTTTCTCCCGTTGCAGTTTCCTTCTCTCTCTCTCCACTTTTTCTAATGGGAGAGCACACAAATTCATTTCCAACTTTTTGTCACTCCCATTTTCTCATCGGATCTTCTACACTTCCACACCATCCACAGAAGTTAAAGAAACTAAAATGAATTTGTTTAAAACACCTGCTCACATCATGTATGTATATATATACACGTTTAAATTCACAACTTTCTTTCAGTCGTATTGTCTCTTCCCTTTCTTTCGTGATTCATTGGAAATTATCCATGTAACTTTGTTGGCATTAATTATCTTAAACTTGCTTAACAGAAAGCTTTACCAGATTTATTACGACACTCATATTCACACCTAGACGTTGTGTAGTTAAAAAGAACTTCTGTAGAAACGATATACTTCCTCATTAAGAATAGGAGATCTCCAAATTAAGTTAAAATCTTTGTAAGAGATCCAAAGTTCAGGTGTAAGGGATTTTTATGTACGCAGAACATTAACTATGTCTTATACCTTTCGTTTAACTTTCATTTGCCTTTATGTATGTTGCTAATTACTTTTGCACTCTTCTTTGTTTACACAAATTAGTACGCCGGACTTTTATAAGTTTCTATTAATAATTTCAGTGCTCCTATTTTAGTTCAAGCTCATCTATAATTAAGATTATATCTGAATCTAGAGGAGCAAGCCAAGAAAGTTGTATTAAGTATATACATTAGACAGGAACTTTTATACGGCAGTTGCAAGGAAGGCAAATGCTTAAGTGAAAAGTAGAGATACGAGACATTGATACTAGAGTCGCGTCCGAAGTTTCCACTTGACTTCCTTGTCGTCTATTGTTTCTACGAAAACTCCTTGTGAAAACACGTGCTGCGTTAATTTCGAAAAAGACAATAGGAAATAGAAAGGCTGGTGACTTTTTGGCAGGCTTGTACTGGTCTAATGGCATTACATAGTGGTGAAGGTGTAGAAAGGTCGTTGTCGGAGACTTAGCCTTATATATTTATATGTATGATTACAAAACACCCTGTCGTGCAGAAAGTGCCAAGTCAACAGAACGCTAGACTCTAATTCAGACACACCTACTCTCTATTATTGTATGCTGCTGGGAAAAGAAAGACTGACTACCAATGTCTGTACTTTCATTCGTGGCTCTTGAGTGAAACGAGCCAAGTATGTGTGTGTGTGTGCGGTAAGAAATAAGAAAGCTTTTTCCCTTAAAAGGCTTTCTCTGACAATAAGGCTTAATCATAGATACGTGATCCTAAAACTTAACAGGTTCATTAAATGCAGACACATTCTTTTAAGAGAGAGGCTCACTCCTATATCCATCCACTGCTGTATGTCGTGTTCTGCAAAGCGTGACAGGTTAAAATCTGTGCAGTTGATTCAAAGCAAATGTCAAATTCCTTCACGGAAAAATTACAGAATCCTTACCAAAACGAAGAAGTACATTTTAATCAAAACAAAAGGCTTGTGAAATACACGCGCTTATCCGTACAAAAACTTTACCAAACTTGCATCAAAGCCAAAGCTCTTTCTTCGTCTTGACTCATTGCTCATTGGACTTCGTTAGATATATAATCTCGAAAGCAAATGACTATACCTAATGAGTAAACATCGATATGCGCGAACAATAGTGTAAGGAGTAAGTGTCGGGTCTAAACACAAACCTCCTTATAACTCTTACAAAGAAGACCTGAGGGGCCCTCAGCTCTTTAATTACTTTAGATAAGACGAGAGAATGTTTGCACAAAGGATGAAGATAATAAATCAGTCGCTGTCTCTAGTCTCTCGCAGAAGCTGTAATTCCCACCGTACTCTCTCTCTCTCTCTCTCTCTC
>Ga0194135_10001005_pt1 | contig 16487 bp, 13 predicted proteins | sample LitLau_LLRF_2013_FD_134024 | JGI IMG/M metagenome (GOLD analysis project Ga0194135, IMG submission 134024) | Freshwater sediment microbial communities in response to fracking from North America - Little Laurel Run_MetaG_LLRF_2013 (version 2) | ecosystem: Environmental > Aquatic > Freshwater >...
ACGCACCTGATCTATATCACTTCCTCTTCTTCGCCGCAAAGAATTGAAAATAAAACACTTAATTCTATTTTTACATCGCCGCTAAAAAAAGCAGACGTTTATTGGTTTTTTCATATCAGTATAACCGACGAGCCCTATACTTTACAGTATAAGATTAATACACTTTCGTCCAATGATGCTTATTTTGTAGACCTTAAGCTTGGTTTCAGAGTACCTCCAAGAGTAGACTTGTTTTTCAGGAAAATCACCCAGGAATTAATTAAGTCCGGCGAACTGGACCTTGAATATCATGAAGATCTGAAATTTGAACTCAATCCCATTGGTGGCTATAAATTTATCGTGATCAATTCTTTTCTGTCTTATGATAACCAGCTGCCTTTCTGGAAAAATTTTCTGATCAGGATATATTATAATATTAAAGGGGTGGGGGTGACACAGGATAATAATTATGGTCTGGATCCGAATAATGTTATTTCCGAAAAATATCCTCTTGTTTATACTTCTGCAGATAACATCAGACTGGAAAGAATAAAATAAACAGCCAGTGCGTGTGTATTCTGTAAAGAGGTATTTTGAGTCTGCTTTAGAATGGTCTATCTTAGCGAAGAGATATGGGTATTATTTGAGCCTGTTGTTTATAAAAAGATTAAAAACATATTTGATATGAAAAAGTACATTCTATTATTTCTTTTATTCCTCTCGTTTTCGGGTTATGCCCAAAATACCCTTAACAATTACAAATACGTAATCGTACCTGAAAAACTTAGCTTCCTGAAACAAAAGGATCAGTATAAATTAAATACACTCATCAAAATCTTCCTTGAAGAAAAAGGCTTTACAACTTATTTTGATAATGCTGATTTACCCGGTGAAATTGCAACTAACAGATGTAGTGCACTGACTGCAGATGTATTGGAGAAAAACGGAATGTTTACGACCAATCTTACCCTTTTATTAAAAGACTGCCAGGGTAATATCATCTTTAAAACCAAAGAGGGTAAAAGCAGGGAGAAAGAATATAATGTCTCCTATAACCTTGCTTTAAGAGATGCACTTACATCATTTGATAATGTTAAATATGCTTATAACGGATCAGCTAGTGGACAACAAAGTCAGCAGAAGGCTGTTGTCACCACCGCTGTAGTCGCTGCCCCGGTGGTCAGCCAGCCTCCGGCTAAAGTAGTTGCAGTCAAAGAGACCAGTCAACCTGCCGGAACATTATATGCGCAGCCAACAAAAAACGGGTATCAATTGATAGATACTGCTCCAAAAATAATTCTGACCTTGTTTAAGACCTCTGTTGAGGATTACTTTATCGCAGGTAACGGATCATTTAATGGAATAGTTCTCCGTAAAAACGGCAACTGGTACTTCGAATATTATAAGAACGACCAGCTTATTGCTGATCAGCTGATGATTAAGTTTTAAGTCTGGATAAGATCAGTCAGAAATCCCTTCCAATATTACATTGGAAGGGATTTCTGTTTTAATTGCAATGTTATCAAACGTTTGCGCAATGCTGTTGAAATAAGGCGTAAAAGATTGAAATTCAGAATATTTTAGCTGAATAATCTGATCTGAACTGGTCTTTAGCTCATAAAAGGATATTGTCATAAGTTTTTCTGCCTGTCTGATCTGTAAAAGCATTGTATTCTGTATTTTATGGCACCAAATTGTGGCTTTTACTTTAATCAGCAGCCATTCAAACGTTTGTGTAATTATAATTTGATAAATATGATAGTCTGATGTTTAAGTTTGATTTACAAGGATTTAACCATTCCTTTTAATCATCCATCTAAACTCAACTATTTATGAAAACAAGACATTTTATCTACTGTTGTTTATCGCTGCTCTGTTTCTTCTCCTGTAAGAAAGATGGACAACAGCCCAATGCTCAGGCAAACTCTTTAAGCACGCTGAATGGCAAATCTGTAAATTCACTTGGAGGAAGCTCCCTGGATGTGCCTATGGGTGGTAATGCATTTGTTACTACCTTAGGTTCAGGAGGAAATGAAGTGGTGACGACCAATACGCTTTCAAACTGGAGTAATGCAAATAGTATTTTTTCTTCCTATTTCCGGTTGGGAACAACAGGGACATTGACTGTTAAAATGAAAGCCAAGGTAGCTTCTGGAAGCAGTGTTGTCAAACTGACAATTAACGGGACAGCATTTACTGTAAACCTTTCCGGTTCAGCTTATACGACTTATGATGTAGGTACAGTCAATATTACAAATGCAGGTTATGTTAAAGTAGATTTCCAGGGGCTTAGCCGCACAGGTGGCTACTATGCAGATGTCTCAGATCTGATCATCAGCGGTACAGCCGTTGCATCAAACGTTAACTATGCCAATGATTCAGCTAATTTCTATTGGTCGAGAAGAGGACCGTCTGTTCACCTGGGCTATACAGCTCCGGCTAATTCTGAGTGGTTTTATAGCGAGGTGACTGTACCGGTAGGACAGGACCCGGTTGGATCTTATTATATGGCGAATGGTTTTGGAGAGGGTTATTTTGGTATGCAGGTAAATTCTCCGACCGAACGCAGAATACTTTTTTCGGTATGGAATCCGAGCAGTGGGACGACAACCTGGACGAGAAAAGGGACTAATGTAGTGGCTACTAATTTTACGGGTGAAGGAACGGGTGGACAATCGTATTTGGTTTATAACTGGGTAGCCGGTAATACTTATAAATTCCTGACCCAAGGCGCTCCTGATAACAATGGTAATACTGTTTATTCATCCTGGTTTTTTGCGCCTGAGTTAGGTACATGGCAGTTTATAGCAACCTGGTCGAGACCGAATACGAGTACTTATCTGACAGGACTTTACTCTTTCCTTGAGAACTTTACAGATACGAATGGTTATTTTGGAAGACAAGCCCAATATGGAAATCAATGGGTTAAAAGTTCTACAGGAGTCTGGACAGAATTAACCAGTGCTTATTTTGACGGAGATGCTACAGTGAATAACCAGCAGCGGATGGATTATGCGGGCGGATTAAAAAATGGACAGTTTTATTTGCAGAACGGAGGTTTCTTTGCGAATTACGTGAATGTCAATCAGACCTTTAACCGGTCAGCAACTGGTGTCACACCTGTAATTAATTTTACTACGCTTCCTTAAGTCTGCCTGGTTACAGTTGACCTATACTAAAGCGCCCCGTTACTATCCGGGGCGCTTTAATTTTAAGAATTGATACTGATAACTATTTTACCCTGTGTTTTTCCTGTCTCAATAGCTAGATGGGCATCTCTCATCTGCTCCAGAGCAAATATCTGAGATACGTGTGATTTAAGGCTTCCGGTCTTTAGTAATCCGGCAATATGTTTCATACCCTCTCCGTCAGAATGAACTAAGATAAAGTAACCATTGATGCCTTTTGCTTCGGCTTTTTCGGTTACCGCTTCGCGCAGACCAGAAGGGATACTAATAATTGTACCACCACTTTTCATCACTTCTAATGAACGATCTATATTTTCGCCGCCAATAGTGTCCAGGACAAAATCAATATTGCTGGTTGCCTTTTCAAATGGGCCAGAGGTATAATCAATGTGCTCATCAACACCTAAACTTAAAACGAAATCTTTCTTACCCGCAGAAGATGTACCGATGACATAGGCACCAAGATGTTTGGCTATCTGGACAGCATAATGTCCGACTCCACCCCCGGCAGCGTGAATTAAAACCCTGTCTCCTTTTTTAATTTTCGCATGATCAACCAGTGCCTGCCATGCGGTCAAAGCAGCTAGTGTGGCTGCTGCTGCCTCTTCAAAACTGATATTGGCAGGTTTTATAGCAAGATGAGCGGCTGGTGCGGCTACATATTCTGCATAAGCTTTACCATGTCCCGGAAAATTGACCATCCCAAAGACTTCGTCACCTTCTTTAAAGAGATCAGAATTAGATGCTTTTACTATACCCGAAATATCCCAGCCCAGAATTATCGGATCTTCGTCTTTAAGTTTGGCGGCATAACCTTTACCACTACGGGTTTTAACATCCACCGGGTTAATGCTGATTGCTTTTACTTGTACAAGTACTTCCTGTTCATGAATTGCTGGGATGGACAAATTGCTCAAAACGAGGTTTTCGACACCTCCAAATTCTTTTAATATGATGCTTTTCATTTTTTTGATTCTTATAAGACAAAATTATCATGATTTCATCCGGTTCTTTTGTATATGCTTTCTCTATTTCAGTAAATTTGCGTCATGCGCAGGGAGACTTTATATGAACCTTTTGAAATTGTATTAAAAGAACTGGATGAATGTCTTAAGGAAGGACATGAACATAATTTTTTTGAACTGGTTTATATCGTCTCCGGTACAGGACAGCAATGTATCAATAAGAACCACTTCGATTATCGAAGCGGGCACTTATTCCTGATTACCCCCGATGACTGCCATTCCTTTAAAATTAAGGAAACCACTCAGTTTCTATTTATCCGGTTTAATAATATCTATATTAAAAATAGTGCTTTACATCAGGACAATGTGCAGAAACTGGAGTTTATTTTACAGCATGCCAATCATCAGCCGGGTTGTGTCCTGAAAAATAAAACGGACAAGAGTCTGGTTAGACCCATGATTGAAGCTATTATCAGGGAATACGTAAACAGAGACCTTTATAATAAAGAACTGATCCGGCAGCTGGTCAATACGCTGATTATTGTTGTAGCGAGGAATATTGCAAAATATCTTCCTGAACAGATCAACGAGCAGTCTGAAGAGAAAGCGCTGGGGATCCTGGAATATATCCAGAGTAATATCTGCGAACCTGAGAAATTAAGTGCTGTAAACCTGGGAAATGTATTCGGTATATCTGAGTCTTATCTGGGACGGTACTTTAAGAAACACGCTCAGGAAACGATGCAGGATTATATTATGAAATATAAACTCAAACTAATAGAAAACCGTCTCCTTCACAGTGACCTCAGGATTGGTGAGATCTCACGCGAATTTGGTTTTACTGATGAAAGTCATCTTAACAGGACTTTTAAGAAATATAAAGGCTCCAGTCCGTCAGGCTTCAGGAAAGCATATAAATAACTTCAAATCAGTTATTTAGTTAAATAATTTTCGTATTCTTTTTTTTGTGGTCTTCCAGGATCGTCTACACTTCATGCAGAGAAATAATAATTATTTCAAAATGGAGTAGGGGTATATCTCTGTCATGGCGTCTAATCAGTAAACAAGCACAAAATGACACATTTTAAGAGAGTCTATTTATTATTGAGACGAGCTTTATTCAGCTTTAAGAAATTAGCCTGAAACTGTAGGGAAAATTGAAAGCGTTATTGGATGCGATAAAATGTCGTTTCAGTAGGGTAAAATTCCGCCTCAGTTACTTTGTCTTTCTTATGTCGTTCATGATGTGCTAAAATTGTCTGATAAAAAAACGTAAAAATTAATTATTCAAGTATGAAAAAGTTATTGTTAGTAGCAGGATTATTGGCTTCTGTAAGTTTAGTAAAAGCACAGGATATTCAGTTAATCCCGAAAGCAGGTTTAAGTTTCTCTAAACAGGCCATCAGTAATATGGATGGTGAGAAAACAAAAGTTGGCTTTACAGCTGGTTTAGGCGCTAATTTCAGAATTGCTAAATCTGCATTCTCCATTCAGCCGGAGTTAAATTATGTGAGTGCAGGTACCAAAATTAAAAATGTAAGTACCAGCTATAACCTGAATTATCTGGAGCTGCCTGTGTTGGCGAAATATTCTTTCGGTCCGGTATATGTGAATGCGGGCCCATCAGTAGGTATGGCATTGGGTGGCATGAAAAAAATGGAAAGTTTTTATCAGGCCCCGGTTCAGCGATTCAATTTCGGTATTCAGATGGGTGGTGGCGTAGCTATTCCGGTGGGTAAAGGAAGCGTGTTAATTGATGCGAGATATGCACTGGGATTAACAGACGTAAACAAAGGACCGGCAACAGCTAAAAACCGTGGTTTCGTAACGACAATAGGTTACGCAATCCCTCTTTAATCATCTTGCATTAATACAAAAGCCCGTGATTTGGGTAATGGGCTTTTGTAATCCAGTTTTTTATAATCCCAGTCAATTACAGCCTGCAGGCTTTATGAGGTTTTTTATTTTACTGTTTTTTCTTTTTTTATTCTCCGGGGCAGTCGCCCAGGTTATACAGGTAAAAGGTTTAATTACTGACAAATCAACGGGACAGCCAATTCATGGAATAACCGTAGGTTTTGAAAATTCCACCGTTAAAACTTCAAGTGACCACAATGGGGTGTACACATTGAGCTCAAAGGATCAGGTGAAATCAATTCATTTCAATGGTGTCGGATACCGGAAATTAAAACTGGATATTCCTGCTGGACATAACCATCACCTGAACATTCAGTTAGAGCCACATACTCAGGATCTTGCCGAGGTGAGTATTTCTGTGGCACATAAACCAAGGTATAGAAATAAAGATAATCCGGCCGTTGAGCTGATCAAAAAGGTTATCGCACATAAAGAATCCAATGCTGCAAATCTTCAGCACTATCTGTCTTATCAGGAGTACGAAAAACTGAATATTTCTTTAAGTATGGCTACCGCTAAAGCAAAGACATCCAAACTGCTTAAAAGGTTATCATTTTTAAAAGATAATTCAGATTCACTGAGCAGGCCAGGTAAAATGCTGACGCCTATCTTTATGAAAGAAAAGGTAAGCCAGAACCTGGTTTATCAGAACCCGTTTAAACAGGAATCTGTTGTACTTGCTGAAAATCAATCCCGGATAGACCAGTTTATCGATGAAGATGGGATTAACGAATACCTGGATAAGATTTATCAGCGCGTTGATATTTATCAGGATAATATCGGAATGGGAAATCAAAGTTTTATGAGTCCGATCTCAGACCTTGCACCCCAGTTTTATAAGTATTTTATCATTGATACTTTGAAAGATGTTTCCCCGATGCAGATCAAGCTGATGTTTGCCCCGCGAAATAAAGAAGATGTACTTTTCCTCGGTTATCTGTATGTTTCCCTGGATGGTAAATACGCAGTACAAAAAGCTTCATTGTCTGTCAATTCAAAAATAAATATCAATTGGGTTAAGGACCTGAGCATCTCGCTTCAGTACCATCAGGATAGTACGGGACATTATTATCTGGGTAAAAGTGTGATGGCAATGGACCTGGGGATTTTCAAAGAAGGTGCGACCATTTTTGGTGAAAGAACTCTTTTTGTGAATAATTTTGTAAGCAGCCCAAAGGCCCTGAATATTAAACTGGCAGAGAATAATCCCGCTAAATCTATTCCTGTCCAACAATTCCGGCCAGAAGAACTTTCGGTCACTGAGCGGATGGCCTATAAGAATATAGATAGCCTGAAAAAATCAAGTTCTTTTAAACGGGCCATGGGGGCGGCTTCTTTTTTACTTTCGGGTTATATCGGGCAGGGTAAGGTAGAAATTGGGCCATTCAATTCATTTTATAGTTTTAATCATGTAGAGGGACTTAGATTTCGTGTTGGTGGCCGTACAACGGATTTATTCAGTAAACGGATTTTCTTTGACGGGCACATCGCCTATGGCATAAGGGACCAGAAATGGAAATACTCTTTAGGAACTGTTCTTTCTCTTTCTCCAGGGTCTATTTATGCTTTCCCGGTCGGGTCACTGACCTTGAGACATAGTTTTGAAACACAAATTCCAGGACAGGATCTTAACTTCCTGGAAGACGATAACTTTCTGCTGTCTTTTAAAAGAGGGGTTAATAATAAATGGTTGTATAACAGAAAGTGGCTGCTGGAATATCTTCATGAAACGGAAGATCACTTTTCCTTTAAAGTGGCCTATAAAAACCAGGTCTTAAATCCGGCAGGGGGACTTCGGTTCAATACCCTGACCGAGTCGGGGCCTTTAGCTATTTCTGCCATTCAGAGTTCAGAGTTTTCGGCAGAAATCAGATGGGCTCCAAATGAACAATTCTACCAGGGGAAACGTTTCAGAAGACCTATACGGAACGGGTACCCTGTTTTTACTTTACGCGGATCTGTAGGAATTAAAGGGTTTGTAAATGGAGATTATGATTATCAGAACCTGACATTTAATATTTTTAAAAGGACTTATTTATCCCAGTTTGGGTATTCAGATATTATCCTGGAGGCGGGTAAGGTATTTGGAAAAGTTCCTTTTCCTTTGTTAACCATTCACAGAGCCAATCAGACTTATGCCTACGAATTACCTTCTTATAACCTGATGAACTTTATGGAATTTATGAGTGATAAATATGCCAGTATTAATATAGAACACAATTTTAATGGATTTTTATTGAATAAGATCCCATTGGTCAAGAGGCTTCAGCTGAGAGAAATTGTGACCTTAAAAGTATTGAGTGGATCTCTTTCGGGTAAAAATGATCCACATCAGAGCCAGGGACTATATCAGTTTCCTCAGGACAAGCTGGGTAACGATGTCTCTTTTAAACTGGGCGCCACACCTTATATGGAAGGGAGTGTTGGTTTATCTAATATTTTCAAAATACTGAGGGTTGATCTGGTCAGAAGATTTACCTATCTGGAAAATCCGCATATCGCTAAATGGGGGATCAGAGCGAAAATTAAAGTAGATTTTTAATAATTAACAGATTTATTTACCTGTATCGTGTTTTTAGACAGGGGTTTTATAAGGCATTTCGTTATCTTCACGCCGTTAAAAAAAACGCCCTCCATGATGAAAATATTTTTAGGTGCAGCTGCTTTAATTTTACTCTTTGCCGGATGTAATTCGGGAGAACAAAAAGTAAAAAACTATACGCCCAGGACCCTTTCTAAGAACGAAACATTTAACTACTTTCCGGCTGATGCCTCGGACTCAATTTCCTTGTTTAAATTTAAGAAACCAGGAGAAGATGAGTTTCTTGCTGTAAAATTCAGGGACAGTGCAGTCCTTATTCAGGAAGGTAAACCGGATCCCGGCAAGCTACTTTATAAATTCGTGTCTGCCCAGTTTATCAATAAACAAAAAACATGTTTACTGGTTCAGGCCGAAGACAGTTCTGCGCTGGTGCCGCATATCTTTCTGATTGCTGTAAACAAGGGGGCATTGGAGGTCATTAGTTTATCCCGTCCGTCCAATGGAAAAGACGATGAATCATTCAGCGGGGGAATAGAGAAAGTGGGTGCCACCGGATACCTGGTCAATAATGATTTCTTTATAACCAATGTAACTGCCAACGTTTACCTGATTAAAAGACAGTTTCCTCAGGAAAGAATTCAGGGGAAAATCCTGTTGTTATCTCCTGATAAACGAACCATCATTTTTACCGTAAAAGACTTCTTCTACCAGGTTAATTACCGGACTGATGAGGTAGTGAGTGAACCTATTGCCGCGGACAGCCCTAAAGATATAGGCGCTGTCTATAAATGGATTATGAATAACTATAGCTACAAGCAAAATAAAAGCGGGAATATCTTTCTGAGGCATAATGATGACAACAGAATTGTAAATATGAGTGAGTTTAAAAAATAAGTTAAGGGCAGTTTAAACTGCCCTTTTTTGATTATTATTTTATTATCAGGCTTTTGCGTTGTGTGGTATGTGCGCTGAAAAATCCTAATGCACCTCCGGTTATATTACTGATCGGGTTTGCCGGAGAACCGTTCGCGGTACCTGTGGCGCTATTTAAACTAAACAGATAGAGATAAACCGAAGGATCAATGCTATGCATTTCTACACCCAGCTTATCGCCTCTTTTAATATCTTTCGATCTGTCTTTGGTGGTATTCTGAAAAACCACACTTCCGTTCACTGTCTGACCGGTAGTGAAGTCATTATTCGTTACACTATAATTTGCCTGTCGCTGATCATTGACATACAACTCAAACCAATAGAAATTTTTAGTGGCTGCCGAATCTTTATATTTTACATAAGCAATAGTTCTCAGACTGTCAAAATCAGCTGGTTTCATATAAAAATCTAAAAATGGTATAGGAGCAGGCATCGTACTGGCCGCAGTGAATACCTGGCCGTCTATGGTTGCAGTCATATGATAGGTCTGACCCGGAACCCCGTTAATTGCACTGGTTTTATAAACTCCGGGACTGGTTTCCTGAAGAGACACAACAGCACCGTTATTTTCAATTTTAACATTGGCACCGCTTACTCCGCTGAAGGTATTGTCAGCATTGAAGTTTTTAGTCTTGCTGATTAAGACACTGCAAACTCCCGGCTCATTGGTGATCGTACCTTCAATTACATATTTAACCTCGTTATTGGGGATTTTGAGTTCTATTACCTTTTCACAGGCAGACAGGAGTATGGACATTAACAGCATAAGTGTTATATTATATATAGGTTTCATATAGATGTCTGTCTAAAATTTAAAATCGTAAGAAATGGAAGGAATAAAGCGGAATAAGGTTGTTTTAACTGCATCAGTCTGGTTCGGATTATTCACATTATCCTTGAATTCGATTGTATAAGCATTTGATCTTCCGTAAGCATTATACAAGCTGAAGCTCAGCTCAGAAGAGAATTTTTTAGTCTGTTTCAGTTTGCGTGTTGCACCTAAATCCAATCTGTGATAGGCTGGCATCCTGTCGGCATTCCGCTCTGAAAAGTAAAAGTAATTCTCTCCCAGTAATTTATATTTTGCATTGGGAAAAGTAACGGCATTTCCTGTAGAAAATACCCAGTTGGCAGATAAAGACCACTTTTCATTCAGTGCATACATGCCTACAATAGAAATATCATGGGTTCTGTCCTGACGGGTATTATACCACCGGTCATTGTTAATACCATTCACCTGTCTCTCGGATTTGGAAAGTGTATAACCAATCCACCCTGTCAGCTTACCTGTTTTCTTTTTAATCAGTAGTTCTATTCCGTACGCTCTTCCTTTACCATAAAGCAATTGGGTTTCTATGGGTTTATTGGTATATATATCGGCGCCATCCCGGTAGTCAACCTGGTTCTGAAGCGTTTTGTAATATATTTCAGTCGTAAATTCGTATGCATTCTGCCCCAGGTTTTTATAATAACCTAAAGATACCTGATCACTGATCTCCGGTTTGATGATATTGGTGCTCGCGAGCCATCTGTCAGTCGGAGATGAGGAGCCTGAATTTGATATCAGATGAAGGTTCTGTGTATTACGGACATAAGATGCTTTAAACGAAGTGGATTCATTGGTCTGAAGGGCAGCAGCAATCCTGGGTTCCAGATTAAAATAAGTTTTAACTATTTCCCCGCTTTTATAACTGGTTGTTCCCGTTACTACTCCGGCGTTGTTGACCTGGTAGTAATCCCCTTTTCCTAAAATAGAAAAAGCCGATAAGCGTAAACCATAAGTCAGACTAAACATCTCATTCGCTTTCCAGGTATTACTGATATAGGCAGCATTTTCCAGTGAATACCTGTTCTGAAGATCCTGAGAGATGAAACCTGTGTTGCCATCTGCTCTTACTTCTCCTGGTTTTATCGTATGATAAATTGCATTCACACCAAACGTCACCGTGTTTTTATCATTGGCATACCATTGCATATCTTCTTTGAAATTCCAGTCTCTGATCTGTGAAAATAAGGAAAGCGAATTTTGATCTTCATTACTTTTGATCGTGTAATCATAATTGCTGAAAATCAAAGAAGTATTGGAAAAGAGTTTGCTGTTGAAAACATGGTTCCAGCGTAGGGTAGAGGTGATATTACCCCAGTCTAGTCCTAACAGCTGTTTTGAACCTAATACATCTCTGCCCAGGTAACCTGAGATAAATAGTCTGTCTTTATCTCCAAGGACATAATTTGCTTTTGCATTGAGGTCATAGAAATACAGTTTCGTTTTTCTGACCGTTGAGTCGGAAGACAGCTTAAGGAATGGATCTAAATACGTTCTCCGGGCAGAAATGAGGAAAGATGATTTCCCTTTCTGTATCGGGCCTTCGACATTAATTCTGGCAGCGATCATACCTACTCCTCCGCTGACACCCAGTTTCTGATTGTTTCCATCATTCATCTTTACATCCATCACAGAAGATAAACGGCCTCCATACTGAGCTGGCATTCCACTTTTGTATAAGGTTACATTTTTAATCGCATCCGAATTGAATGTCGAGAAGAAACCCAGCAGGTGTGTCGCATTATAAACCGGTGCTTCGTCCAGTAAGATCATGTTCTGATCAGCACTGCCACCTCTGACAAAGAAGCCGCTTGTACCTTCAGCGGATGATTTTACCACTGGTAAAAGCTGTAAGGTTTTGATGATGTCCCTTTCGCCAAGTATAACAGGAATAGTTTTAGTTTCTGCCACACTCAAACGTTCAATTCCCATTTGTGGATTGTCTATCGCTCTGCGGGCGGTTGATGCATTGATGTTTACAGTTTCCAGTTCATTCGCATCATCATCCAGTGCAACATTCAGCGTTAAATTTTGATTTAATTCAATAGTCTGCGTCCGGGTTCTGGATCCAATTGCACTAATTTCCAGTTGATATTTGCCCGCTGGTAAGGTCAGTGAATAGAATCCATACTCATTACTTAAAGTAGCCTGCCTGGTTCCTGCAACCCTGATTGTTGCCGCAATAAATGTTTCACCTGTTGTAGAAGAGGAAACTGTACCACTCAATGTATGTTTTCTGCCTTCTGCCGGATTTGCCGCCGGGTCGGCCATGACGTTTTTTTCTTTAGAAGGGTCATATTTGATGTAAATTTCCTTTCCAAGTTCCGAGAATTTTAAAGGCTGACCTGTAAACAGCAGCGTTAGTATTTCATTTAAACTTTTATCCTTTGCATCGACACTGACTTTCAGTTTGCTATTTGCCACCTGTTCATTATAGGTGAATTTAGTGCCGCTGATATTGCTGATTTTGTCGAGGGCAGATTTTAAAGGCTCTTGTTTCAAAGAAATACTTAATTTTTTCTGCAGCGGGCCCTGTGCGTAAGATCGTACCTGTACGCAGAGCAGAATGAGTAACAAGATGACAATAAATGTCAGGAACCTTAGGGGTTCGGATTTTTTCATAACTTTATATATAAATATTGATTTTAATGTGTCCCACAGTTCTCAAGGCTTGGACATCTTTTAATTGATTGGATACTTGTCCGGTTTTCTAGCTTTAGAAACCGGACATTTATTTTACGATAACATATAGTCCTCCTTCTTTCTTCCAGTTTACTTCCATTACTGTACTTAATTTGTTCAGACATTGTTCAATAGGTAATGTCATATCCAGCTGACCATAAAATTTACCTGGCTCAAGAGATGGTGCTAATTGGATTTTCTGGTGATATTGCTGTTGCAGATCAGTAAGCACCTCGCTGAAATCAGTTCCTTTGTAATCAAACAAACCCAGGCGCCTGTTGAGAAAATCTCTTGCGGCAGGGTAGTCCATCTTTGTGATTTTCTCTGCTGCCTTATTCACAGTAACTCTTTGATTTGGACTGATGATCGCCTGCTGATCCTTATCTGCTGTTTTCAAAGCCACAGCTACCTTTCCGGTCACCAGGGTTACTTCAATGTCCGGACGGTTTTTATAGGCATTCACATTAAAGCTGGTACCCAATACTGTGGTACTGACATCCCCACTATGGATAATGAAAGGATGACGGGCATCATGTACGACTTCAAAGAAGGCTTCTCCATCCAGGTTTACGATACGTTTACGCTGATCAAATTTATCGGGGAAACTTAATTTACTGTTTGGGCTCAGCCAGACTCTGGTGCCATCAGCCAGTTGTATTTGTTTATGTTCCGCATTTTTACTGAAAACCTCCAGCTGATGGACAGGATTAAAGACCTGGGAGACTTCTGCGCGGAAAAGATAGGCCCCGGCTAATACCAGTAGTACCGCGGCTGCTGCGGTAAATTGCCTGAACCTATAACCGATGCTGCGAATTACCGGTGTAGGTTCTTTGACAAGGAATGAAGGGATAAGCCCACTTTCAGGAACAGCTTCCGTATGGTCCCATGTAGCTGACATTAATGCGGTGATTGCTGAATCGTCCTTTGATTCCCTAAGCAATTCAAAAAAACGCTCCAGTTCAGTTGCAGAGCACTGGTTGGATAAATACAGCTGATAAAGTTCCTTTAATTCGTCTTTGTCTTCCATGGTATAGGTCTTTATGATTTTCCAGAACGCTGTCGTTCTATCCAATCTACATACTACTATACAACTGTCGGGAGCCTAAGGACTAGTTCGAATGAAAATAATTTGCCGAGGCAATGATAAAGCAGATGACGCTGCCATTTTTACTCACATATTCTCTGATAGAGCGGGTTGCTTCTACCATATGATTTTTAACTGTATTTTTTGAAATATTCAGCTGCCGGGCAATTTCATCGTGACTTAACTCATCTTTACGGCTCATCTGATAGATCAGTTTTTTTTGCTGTGGCAGCCTTTCTATAGCCTCTTCATAGATTTTACGGAGTTCTTTTTCAAGAATCCGGTCTTCTGTTTTATTAGAACTGGTTTCTATAGCGTTAAATACCTCTTCCTGCAGAACTCTTTCACGTGCTATCTTTTTAAGATGGTTCAGTACATGGTTCAGCGTTATTTTTTTGATATAGGCCGGAAAGGAAAGTTCGGTGTTGAGCTGTTCTCTTTTATGCCAGATTTTGATAAATACTTCCTGAACGGTTTCTTCTGCGGTAACATTTGATTTGCTCAGCTGATAAGCATAAGCATATACCTTGCTTCTGTATTGATTATAAATTTCTATAAACGCAGACTCTTCACCCTCCCTGAGTTTAATCAGCAGGTTTGTGTTTTTTAGTTGCTCCGGTTGAGGTATATCCATGAATATCTGGGTCAATGTTAAATATTTTTTTTTATAAACAATAGGTGTTGCCGATTCTTTAATTTTGGGTTTATACCAGTAACCAGTAATATAGAAATGCTTATTTCCATTTAATCTGCCAGAAAATGATAACTGATAAACCCTATATTTTTAAATCTGAACGTTTGGGCTTCCGGGAGTGGACAGATCAGGATCTGGAAGGATTAGCAGGTATAAATGCTGATCCTGAGGTCATGCATTATTTTCCATCAGTACAGTCAAAGGAGCAGACAGAGGCATTCATAACCAGGATGCAGCAGCAGTTTTCTGCAAAAGGGTTCTGTTATTTTGCTGTAGATAAGCTGTCAGACCAGGAGTTCATCGGGTTTACCGGACTGTCGGAGCAGACATTTGAAGCCAGCTTTAATCCTTGTATAGATGTGGGCTGGAGGTTAAAGCAAACGGCCTGGAATAAAGGTTTTGCTACGGAAGGCGCTGAGAGATGTTTAGCCTATGGTTTTCATCAACTCGGACTGAAGAAGATAAATGCTATGGCGCCAAAAGTGAATTTACCTTCTCTGAATGTGATGAGAAAACTGGGGATGAGAGAAGTACTGCGTTTCGATCACCCGCTGTTACTGAATGATACAAGACTCAGGGAGTGTGTATTGTATGAAAAACTGGGATGATACTTTCTGTAATTTTATATCTGCTGAATAAATCAAATTAATTATACCGTAATATCTGAACTTTGTTTAGCTTACTGGAGATTATGGAATTATACAAAATAAGCTCATCTTCCTTAAAAAATGCTCGTATGAAAAATGCTTTACTCTGTTTGATCTGCCTGTTGTTCACGGTCAAAACATTCTCCCAGCAACATGCTAAAAACAAAGATATTGACTTTGCTAAAGTCGATTCCCTGGCAAATGATGCAAAGCCGAAAGAAGCGCTGGCATTAATCAGTAGTTTAAACCAGAAAGCCAGGATTGAAGGCAATACGGTTTTACTGATTAAATCTGTCATGTACCGTACCCTGTTTCAGAGTTATCTGGAAGAAGATGCCCTGCCTAAAATCCTGACTGATTTAAAAGCAGATATCCGGGTTGCAAAACAACCGGAAAAAAGCGTTTTGCTATCCCTACAGGCAGAAACTTACTGGACCTATTATCAGCAAAACAGGTACAGGATCTATCAGAGAACCGAAGTCCAGGCTGATGGCGGGGATGATATCAGGACCTGGTCGCTGAAAAAGATAACTGATGAAATTACAAAAAACCTTCTTTCTTCTCTTGCTGAGAAAGAGTTATTACAAAATACAAAGGTGGGTACTTTAAACGATATACTTTTGGGCGATACTTCGACAAGATACCTGAGACCGACGCTGTATGATTTGCTGGCCCATCGTGCACTGGATATCTTAGTGAATACGGAACTGGATTTGTCAAATGATGATGATGAGGAGGGTGATAGCAGTTTTTCTCAGCTAGAACCGCTAAATATTTTTCAAAACCTGATTCAATACCATGCCAGTCATCACAATGAAGCCGCATTGGCTGATGTTGATCTGATGAGAATAAAGTTTATTTATCAGAAAAGCACAGATGAAAATAAAGAAGAAAACTACAGGAGATCTCTGGACTTACTGGCTGCACAGGCTATTCACACAGAAATTTATGCGGATGTAGTATATGAAGAAGCATTGTCTTATAAAAACGGGCAGAATTTGCAGGCTGGTCAGAAAGCAGATTTGATTAA
>Ga0194135_10001006_pt1 | contig 16482 bp, 12 predicted proteins | sample LitLau_LLRF_2013_FD_134024 | JGI IMG/M metagenome (GOLD analysis project Ga0194135, IMG submission 134024) | Freshwater sediment microbial communities in response to fracking from North America - Little Laurel Run_MetaG_LLRF_2013 (version 2) | ecosystem: Environmental > Aquatic > Freshwater >...
ATTTTCTTTTCCCATCTATTGGGCATGAAATTGCATGGAATTACCCGCAGCATTTTCAATCGCCTTTCGCTTCCCAATATCGCGCGTTTATATTGAAATAACTTTGCAGCACACACACACACACATCTAGTCATGTAGCACAGAGAATCGCATTATGGAGACATATAGACTCAGTCAGATAATTTAAGTAGTTTCGTAAACTGCATCGGACGCAAAAGTTTTCTGCAGAGATGTGAAAGTTTCATGGAATCTTTAAGTATTCATTGAAGGAGGGCATAATATGTAAAATGGGGAAAGAAGCAGAAGTTGCGAGTCATAGGATGGAGGGAAATGGTTCCATACGAGTTGTTGATGTAGTTGTTCACCTTTGAATACTTAAAACCTGGAAACCTGGACGTATGTGCGAGAGAATAAAACACACCTCTGGGCTAGAGATCAAAGGGAATAGGAAAAAGACAGGAGAAAGTGAGTCCCCTCATTCAAATGTAAATTGGCAGTAGGAGTCTTTGGAGAAGACAGATGGAGAGTTTTTGAAGGAGTCGCGTACATATCCCGACCGATGTGTTTCCATCCACCAAGTTAAACACTTTCTATTCGTCTTTACATCAGGGCAAGTCTTGCAATATGTGTGGGCAAAGTTTCTATGTGTAATGTGTGTATTTTAGTATATTATTATATAACTGTAGTGTATGTCCTTTGACTTTGTCACGTGTAATAAATAATCAGATTGAGACGGATAAAAGGAAGGAAAGCCAAGTAGAAGAAAATGGGAAGGAGCTGGACAAAACTCGATTTGCTATCTCCTAAATATCTCAAAAGGAACCCCATCTGCTTCTTTCATGGATTGATAAAAAGGTTATGATGGCACCTAATGGAGTGTTAGTCAAAAGCCAATTCTTCTTCGATCTCTCTTTCTCACTTTCTCGGCCCCTAGCCAAACAGTACTACCCCAGGTATGGACTGCACATGCAGTGGTGGTCTCTTCCAGTACACACGGGGAAAGCTCCGAGAGAGTAGCAGGTGGACCAAATCTCTTATCACCCACTATTACATTTCATATAAATTATCCCATTTTTTACACGCATCTCACATTCATACGATAATCTTCCAACGAACCTCTATGTTCCTTTGTATAACGTTGCCCATAAATTTCCTTGCTCATGTCAAACCTCACCCATTCAACGATTCTTACAAAAAATCTATCGTTTTTTATGTATTTCTCCATTTCATCTTGCATTACTGCTACTGACGCAGGGCTTTATTAACAAAATATTTCTATCTCCGTCCAGTACACTCCCTGAAATTTTTAAAGTTCGACAAATACCTCAGGGAGTTACGAATAAAGTCGACATAAAAGATAATTTCCTTTGAGTGAGGAACACAATTATTATTAGAGGATGCCAGGAATGCCACCCTCCAACTTGGCCAGAGTTTGGTGGAGAGAACAAAAGTCATTTTATTCAAGTGTAGACCAGAGAGAGAGAGAGAAAGAGTGAGGGAAAGTTTGCCAAAATCCAGGAATTTATGACAAACTTTTGAAAGCTTCGTGAATGTGTCTATCTAGTTGGTGTATATATACAATTTATATATACGTGTATATATTTATATGTTATTGTAGTAATATATTAGACATTTCGGGAATCTATATAGCTAGAGGTCCAATGGGAGACAAATATTATATAGTCTCCTATGAGACGCAGTAATGAGTCTGGAGAAAGTCTCGTATTATTTTTACCCTCAGTTAGTTAGCCACACAAGAGGATCTCTTCATTCTTGATCATTTCAATGTGTAGAGAAGAAGAACGTGCAGTTCAAATCATCTCTGCTACCATTTCTATTGTTCTTTCTCTTTTCCCCGATGTTTAGCACTTTCTTAGTGGTCGTAAAACAGGAGGAGACTTTTTGAGAAAGAAAAAACAAAAGTACAAATGGAACCGGAAGGAATTATTGGAGTATTAACAACTCAGAGGAAACAAATGTTTCACGAGGTTCTATATATATCTCTCTCTGCACAAAGAATGCGGCATTCGATTTCTGCATTTCTTCCCATAAAACAACAACAATGCACACAGTGTGATAACAAGAATGTGTTAGGAAATAAATAAGAATAAGTATGAAGTAAAAACAGTGAAACACTTGATAAGTCCATTCGTAAAGAAAACGACTGGAGACAGTAAAATTATTCCTATGAATATACTTAAGTCGAGTATACGCGTATTATAGCAAACAAATATGCTACTCGTTGTTGTGCTGCAAACATTACTTGTCTTTCTCGTGTGCTCGCTCGCTCATATCGCTTTCCAGCAGCAAATACTACTTTATGAATTTCATCCACTGACAAGAAAAATTGAAAAATGGGAAATTTTATTGCGCAAATGTAATCAAAAGTGACTTTTTGACGAGAAATATTTCCGAGCAAGAAAATATACAATAGGATAATAGTGAATAATAGGGGAAACGTCTGAAGGCATTTCTGAAATTACGATGGACAAGAGAATGACGCAGAGGAAGTGATTTATCAACTAGTAGCATAGTTGTGTGTAATATACTCGTATAGGAAAGTGTGTGTAGAATAGAAGCCTAGCATAAGATTTAAGGAGTTTATTCTTCGACGACGACCCTTGTCCATTTACAAAAGAATATATGCTTGTGCGAGTGAAATGTTTGTATGTATATATGTATAGACATATGAATGCATGTGTTTCTATGTGTCATGTTGAAACCTCTGTTAAGTCTAGTGATGCTACGGCTTTGTGGCAGTAATTAAATTCACTTCAATACTTAGGAAAGAAAGAACGCTTCAAACACTTTTGGCACGAAACTTTCTCCGTCTTGTGAAAAAGAAAGAGAGAGAGGAAGTATAGAGAAAGTTCAAAAGAGCAGTCGTACTTTAAAAGAAAACTTTTACTTGGTAGAGAATTAGAATTGTTGTACTTTTATAATATTGCCTTGACTTTTCAGTTTTGATAGTGAAGAAATACACACACACACACACACGAGTTTTTGTGGGGCAACTGTGTGCTATTAATTCTTTGCTTTTACAGAAGTATAAAACTGTTTGGAAGGAAGAGAAAGCATAATTGCTTGGTGACAGTGATGGAAATCTACATCTGAACATCTGACCCTTCCATTAATTCCTTCTTGTGTGTGTCACTCAACTGCGAGTCATTTAGTTTTAAATTTCTTTACTGCCCCGTAGTAGGATTGAGGAAGCCCAGATAATAGAACTATATGGTGCCGTAAGGACTTAATGAAGAATTAATAGGGAGTGTGTTGGGATTTCAGGCGAAAGAGAAAAGTCTATTTACATGATTCCTATGAATGAACGGCATGTCAAGATGCAAATGGGTTCACGACTAACTACCGTGACGTATTATAGCTGTACACATAAGTCTTATTGGACTCATTCATAACACAGATGGGTTAGTTCATGTAATTGCTGCAGTTAGGTCTTTACATAATATCTATTGCAATCTTGTATAGTAGTCCTTTACAAACGAGACGACGATAGGACAAAGAATGCACAACGGAAAAAGTCTCCTTCTCTAACTTCTTTTTTTAGTGTCGCGTAGTAGTCTGAAGTCTGAGCCACTGGAGACTTGGAGAAGATCGAGAGGAAAAAGCAATAACTCTTGGACGAAATGAGCTCACAAAGAATCTCTCCCTCTTAATAGCTTTCTCTAAAGACTTACTCCCTTTTAAATCGCTACACATAAACCATACAAAACATTTTTAAAGGAACCGTCCTTTCGTCTTCATTGTGTACTGTCACATGTATTTTAAATACATATCTCACTTCAATGTGCTTATTAGAGATATAGCCCTTGTGCACTTGGAATGAGAATATTACACAGCTAACTAAGCTTCTTGAGAGTAAATAATAAAAGAATATTGTCCCGCATATTACACAAGACTCGGAAGATTTTGTTATTGTGTCTCTAGTAGTTGCATCAAATCAAAAGAAAACTAGTCTTAAAGGAAAATGTATACACATGCAACACATAGCGCGTAAACGGACCCTAGCCATATCCAAATGGGACACTGTGTGTATATGAACATTGACTCATAGTCAGACTTAGATTGAATATTTAACAAAAGTTGGATTTGAATGTTCCAATCAGCTTTTCTACTTAAGTTTTCCTGTAAGCTCTTACTGTAGTCTAGAGTGTAGCTCACTTGCGAGTTGTACACTTTTGTCGTTGAGTTTTATTCATAGTGAAACGAAAAAACTCAACCAACTTAGCAGACATTCCATTTAACAATCCTATTTTGGAGAATTTGCAAAGAGATTTGCCAAGTCTTTCAAAATGGACGATTCGTCTTTTATGACTTTCTCCAGTGAGAGAAAGAGAGATGATATTGATTTAAACAAAAATGACGCTCTCAAAATACTTGGGAAGGATCTGTTGCAGCTACATGGAATGTACTTTCTGTGATAAATAGACGGTGTGTGTGAGTGCGTCTACTGTGAAATTTTCAACAGAGAAGATTATGTTGAGCAGAATTATGGAAAAGAAGATGAGTTTGGGAACTTTCGAAATACAATTGTAGGAAGAGAGGATGAAAGATAATACTTCTAGGCGTGTGTGTGTATAGATAGTCTCCGGTAGCCATTTTTTTCTCATTCAAGCCTTTCAACAATTCCCAATTGGGGGACGTGATTTGATCTTTGAATTTTATAACCGTTTGACTCTCTTTGCTATCTGTGCTCCGATCGACGAGAAACTCATTTCGAGTCACCTCAGATTTCAAAATTCAAACCGCACTAAAGTCGACTTTAAAGGGGGAAAGTATAGTGAAGTCAGTATGGGAAGTTTCCACAGCCTTATTATTGCTACCCAGTCTACGTGAAAGATTGGAAAAAGATCCTCCAAAAGTCATGCACAATTTCTGTGACTCGAAATAACAAGAAGAATGTTTGATCCTCCTTGACAGAGACAGAGAGAGAGAGAGAGAGAGAGAGAGAGAGAGAGAGAGAGAAAAGATCGGTGGAGCGATGCGAGTTTCTCTCTCCAATTGATAGACTTGCTCAACCACTTTCTCCTTGAGTGAAAAGAAGACACAAAAAGGAATCTCGTTTCTCGTGGAAAATGCGCATTTGATTGGCAGTGTAGTCCTACAAGTGAACAAAAACGGGGCAAACCAACAGGTAGAGAGACGGAAAAGGTGCAGGTGAAATTGAGAGTCTTATATATTATGAGAGTGACAGGGGAAACGTGTAGGCTTGTGTGCGGAACAGTAAAGGATTAAAAACGCTTCTCTCCCTGCCTTTCTCTTTCTCACTCGTTCATAATATTAGCTTAAGTCCTTCTGTCAATATTTGAAAAGGGGGCTTTGAAGAAAAGAGACTCATATCATCATCCTTTCAAAAGACGGGTAATTAGAAGTGCAAACAGCAAGAGAGTTATTCTTACGAGGGAGGTTCCGATGGTCTCTCTTTGGAAGAAAGGGTAGTCCCTTTGGATGAGAAGGTCAAGATGGGCCTGAGCTCGTGAGTACGAGTAAGGGAAGCTGAATGCAAATTGATAGACGTCTTCTTCCCGGTCGAATGCAAATGCAAAGGATAAAATGTAATGGTTCCTGTGTTCGGGAGACTTGTGGTAGTACACGTACTTCCCTGGTAGTCGTTGCCTTCAAACAATACAAAAGAATGTCCAGTAGACTCTTAGAATTTGTATACTTTCACTTCATATTACACAGTTCATAACTAAAAGTAGTGGAATGTGGGTCTGCTATGTAGTGTACAGCATGTGTATACACGTCTAGAAGAAAAGAGTTCAAAGAAGGACAAACAAAGTGAGTGTGCTGCATTATTATACGAACCGATGGTGCCATCGTACCAAACAACAAATCAAAAGAGACTTTTTTGTGACTCAGCTTTGCTTACATTTATTCTTGGGGAGCATCTACAGAAGCAATCATAAATCTCTCTCACTCCGAGACTCTCGCGTTCCGCTTTCCACTGACAGCTCGAATCAACCCACGAATCCCAAAGTATCTCGCGATATCAAAGATTTGCATGAAATTTAAAAGCTCAAGCGTCCTTTTTAACTCCAAACGCAGACTTTTGGACATTTAAGCACAAGCAGAATAAGAACAAAGAGAAAGAGAGCTCGGAGAGGTAGGTGGTACCAAAAGTATTAATAATCTAAGGTTGCACAGTTAAATAAAGGATGGAAGAAGAAGTAGCAGCAGCAGTGGTTTGCTCGTGTTGGTGGTTCATTCTTCCCGAGAGAAAAAGACAACCCTTCACTCAGCCATAAGAACAAGTCATCATATTATTCAACCGGATGACTCCCTTACAAAGATTAATTGCCTCTGTTTGCTCAAAAGTACTTAACTCAATCACATCCTCGGAGTCTCTCTCCTTCCCTCTCTCCCATTATTATGCATGACCTCATCCTCAATATGCCTTTCTCTTCCTTTGGGAAATAAGACCAGATACTCCTCCTGCAAAACTCTCTTTACACTCACACACACACACATAATCACATATCTGTCCATACGCGGCTGCTATCTATAAACGTGTATACTGACAATAAATCAATGCATAGACAATACTGTTTTTTATTCTTCAGAATTCTCCGTGAGAAAACACGTATATATATACTCCATTGTTAATTAATGTACACTGAATCTTTTGGCATGCGCCTCACTGCTTTGTGTACACACTGATGGACTTATTAACGTGTGGTGCCTACACACGTTAATAATCTACAGGTGTGTGAATTTCTACTTTCTCCCTCCTCCTCAGTCCACTTGTACATTATCATTTGAGAGCCTCCAACTCTACTTACCCTCATTACTCTCCTCTTCATCATACATAGGTATATACCTCATCTCTATTAACATAATAGCTCTGAGATATTTACTTTCCAGGAACTTGCTCGCGTAGGCCATTTTTATATAGTTGTATTCTAATTAACCTTTGATCTAGTCGTGAGACGAATTCTACTCCTGCAGAGTCTCATCTGACATACACACACTTGAATTACACGTAGTTAGTATTTCCAATTAATATGCACTTTGATGTATATATACCTCCTTGAGTTTTGTTACAGGAGAGAGAGAGAGAAATGTTGAAAGTGAAAGTGTGTAAAGAATGAATGATAAACATTATTATGGAATGGAGCCTTCACTGCCATCACTTCTACGTTTGTTTCATACATGAAAGTCAACAGTTTATATTTTATGCCTCCGCAAGTTTCTATTTCCGCCGAGTCAGAGAAAGAATATTTCATCTTCTGGTTGTCTGTCTTCCTGTAATCTTGTCAATCTTTTGAAAGAAGGCATGCAAAGAACAGCTCTAGTAGTAGCTCTCTCCCTCCATCGTTCTTTCTCTCATTCTTCCTTCCGTCTTTTTCATTCACTAACTTCTTAAATGCATGACAACAAGATTCTCCGAGATATATATACTTCCCTTTACTATTTTCCACTCAAATTACCACAATACACACATACACACGCTCACACACCATATTACTCCCTTCCTCATACACTTAAAAGCCTGATGGATCGACCTACTCTCACTTAAACACACACGCGTATATTTCTTTTCTCTCTAACTGCGATTGATCTCTCCACATTTCTCTCAAGTGTCTCTCTTTTCTCCGTTCATCTGCGATGAAACCACGAGCGAGTCTTTATGCATGCTAAGCTGTCGTATTCTCGCAATATGTAGGAAATAAGCAAGCAAAACATTTTTACACGCATTTCTAAGTATAATTGAAAAAATGAGAAAAAAGATGTGCACCGTAGTGCTTGCTAGCTATGTTGAGGGTCAGTACCACGTGTATATAAAATATACACTCAGATACACGAGTACACACAGGTCGTTTGTGAATAAAAGAAAAGAAAAGAGCCACTTGGCACATATTTATTACCATTTGGGACGACTGGAAGTCTTCACAAGTGGAGTCATTCCATCTCGGAAAAGAGTCTTGATCTTGCACAGATTCACCACGTTGAAGATGACTCTCTGTGGAACAGAAAAAATGGGAAGATGTGAACACAGAGTGAAATACCTTCTTCTCAAGAATACCTTTAACCCAATCAAGTCAAATGATGAAGGATCTCATCTCCATTTACATTGCATCCATTTCCTTCCTCTAGAGATACAACTACCACACAGAGTCATTTCCATTGGAAAAATAAATCGTCTACTTATTCGTATCAAACAGCTTATTTAACAAACGTTCCTTTTTATTTCCTGCCTTAAATCAACTCTTTCTTCCAATCACACCTCCTTAACTCACACAATCCACATTTTCATACAGCCATGTATCCGCCACGCCTGTAAGGCTTGATTTGTATAGATGTAAATTACTGTCACACGATGCAGTAGTTTTCTAACATATTTTTAATGCATCGTTTGCTGCTTTTGGAATGAATAATAACGCAACTACTATCCCTGAAAGGTATGTCCTAAATGCTTATTGTAGCGAAGAATGACTCTGCTATGTATACTTTGTGTGCTCTGGTGTATGCATTTCCAACAATGCATTTCTGTTTCCAGTGTTTGTTTCAAAAGCCGATTATAATTTAACTCTTGCTGGTTGTTCTATTTTACTTATGCTGTTTGTAAATCAATCGTACCTGCAATTAAAATAAGACATCCACTTAACTGCTTTGTAGAACACAAGGAATATGAAATCGTGTACATTTCAGATAAACAACACACCTCTATTTGACCTCTTTAAAGCTTTCCTATGGTTTCAAGGAGTGCTTGTGTCATCACTGATTATTTTGCGATACACGAGAATACTAAATAGTAATAATAAGCAGGAGAGAGTGATGTTGGTGGTGGTGGTCGTAAGAAAACCGAGTTTTGTCAACTTTGCAAAATTTACTAGTCCTTGGAGTTCCAAGAAAACGAATCTCAGCAAGAATTGTATACACATTTAGTTTTAAAGTGTATAAACGTTTCTATACTGGGTTGTTGGTTTCAAAAATTCCAAGTTTGTGTGATACCCTCACATTCTCTTCTCTACAGTTCTCGTGGTTGTCCTCAACCTTTGAGATACAATTAAGAACAAACTTTTCCTCTCGGTGTGCAAAGAAAAGTTACAGCTTGTAGAAACTCCTATCCATTTATCTTGATAGGATTGAGAATGCCTTTAAACTTGCGTTTATTGATTGCAGTTGCAATTCTCTTGAGTAATTTGACTTTAGAGAGTCTCGGTTTTTCCACAACCGTCCAGTACTCATACGCCAACTCGGCCAAACGGAACAGACCAGTTGAAAACAAACTTAGTGACTCGAACGAAATTCGTTCGCAAAATTTACAAGGGATCTTCTTCAATAAAGGCCATTCAGATGTAAGTGCAAACCTGTGAATAGCATTTAATTCTAAAAACACAATATATGTATTATGAGAAAAATGATCAGGAAACAAGTCATTCAATTTCAAAACGGGAAGACACAGGCGACAGTAAAATCGGGAGAATGATGTAAGCAAAACTGAACTTTGTGATTGTCATGTACTTAAAACAAATACATTTTTAAAAATGAACTAAATTACAACAAACCAAGTGCAATTTTTTCAGGTGGTGCGTCAGTTTAAGCTTGGTAGCTGAACAGAAAAAGGCGGAAGAAGTGGAAGGACGTGCAGACACTGCGGCTGATACGATTAACTCTGAAGCACAAGAGGAAGCGAGCATTATAGGATGAAACTCGTGCCTCTTCAGGAGGTTCTTTTAATAAGCTAAATAAATCGCTTGCTATTCTTTTTTGTCACTTTGTTACTGGATGATGGAATTTTTATTTGTAGAAAAAATTTAATTAGTATTTTCTTCCCCACACACCTTATTGCCCGCTTCAACATCCGATGAAATATCTTCCGACTCTTTCACACTTTTCATCCTTCGTGGAAATTACTTTGGGAAAGATCCTTTTTTGCATCAAAGTGGATGAGAGAGAGAAGGAATAACGACGACGACGACGACACGACTCTTCTGAGACATTTCTGAGAGAGAAAGTAACGAAAGAAAGGTGGAAAAGAATATAAAAGTGACAGGAAAGTGAGGGTTAGTTATCTCTCTTGCATTTTCAGATTATGGCGATTCCACGGTTGTAATTCCGATTCACGTGTAATCTGCTCCTTATAACTTCGTGTTCTCATAATAATAAGGATAATGCAAAGGAAAATATTTTTCACACACAAACTCACACATATTCATAATCTCTATTCGCACTTAAATGATATAGGGGGGACTTCTGTTTGGTGAAACATTCACGCATAAAGAAAGCAGTAGTGAAAGGAGAAGGAGATAGAGCAGATGGAGAAGAAGGAACTGTAATGGAGCTTTTCTGTTAGAAACTCGTGGTGACTTGTATATGAGGTCTATAAGTATGTCACTTTTTCGAATAAAAAGTAAAGCTAAAGCCTTGAAGGTGGATTTAATGATCGTGTCATACTAAAGGAAAGGTAAAAAAAGAGAGGATGCAAGAGTGATTAAAAAAGTAGAGAGGATAGCATAATGGTAATGGTAACGACCAGTTGGAAAGTCTTGGAAAAGACTATATCCATATTTAAACTTCCTTGAAGTTCAATTTCTTGCACACGGAAAACATTTTAGTTGAAAAGCTTAAAGGAAACCAATTAGCAGGCTTGCAAAAAGTAAAAAAGCTGATTTCGGATTTAAAGTGAATTAAAGTCCCACCTGATCAGCTCGAACGTTGTCCACGACAAAGTTAAACCAAAGTCTGAAACGAGGATTGGCCGTGTCTGGACGGATGAAAAGGTCGTACTCGAATTCCGAGATGAAGTCGACTCTCCCCAAGTTACCTAGAAATTCAGCAGAGTTTGCACTTAGGTTTCACAGAAGGCTTTGGCTATGACAAACACACACACACATACACAAGCTACTAGCTAACTGCAAAGGATTAGAGTTGGTAGTAAATATGTCGTATGTCGTCTTGGACTAATTCATTTGAAATTAATTCTACTAATTAATGAGACACAAGGGTCGTTGAGTGAATGAAAGAAACACACACTATCCCAAAGTTGTCTCTAATCCATCTAGTTTAATTGAAATCGAGGAAAACATGTTTATTTAGAATTGTCCTTGTATAATGACTCTCTGAATGACTGGAGAGTCACACAAAACCACTAGATTCTCTCTCTCTCTCTCTCTCTCCTCTCTCTTAATCATCAAAGCGTCTGTGGTTCCAATTGAATTTCTGTCTCTTTCTCTCCGAACCAATTCAATATTTGTCCTGCACACATAATACACAACCAATATTATAGATGGTTGGGTAGGGCGGTAGTGGTAGTCTCATAATCATCTTTATGTGTACAGTTTCATGCAAATGTGTAAATGTACCGTGTATCTCATGCTTACGCGAAGATCTTTGAGGTGAGAATGGTTTCTGGGAAGGAGATATTTGAGTGCAGCAGTAGTCTGGGGAATGAAGCCGCAGTTACAAATCATAGAAATGTGTGGTTGCTGGTTTCCGATATGTGTGCTAATGGCTATGAGAGGGAGGATATGGAGACGGCCCGGAAGAAGTGTAAATAAATTGTATGTAGAAACGGGAGAGACAAAGGGAGAGCTTTTTTCTAGAGAAAGTGGAGTTTTTGTCTGAGTTATTGTTGTGTGGGTCTAGAGTGAGAGAGTCTTGGAGACAAAATAATGTGCACAATCGTTTGTGAAGATTGCTTTCTCGAGAAGATATGCGAGTGGAGTCATCCCACTAAGTAGTCGGGGAGTTGAGGATGGATGGATGGAAGTGGCAGTTCCACACAGTCAAAGTGAACAATGCGAAAGAGTCTCTGGGCTGGAGGAGTTGTATATATAGCGTCATTGTAGTGTGTCACCCTCAGAAGTCTCTTTCCTTTAACTTTCGATTCACCACACAAATGCACACACACACAAACACAACACTCTGCGGAGCAACAATAAATCCCAAGATTCACTTTGCATTCGTGTGAAGACACACAAAAGGAGCAACTTCATCGTATATAATAAGTCAACGAGAGAGAGAGAGAGAGAGAGTCCGCATTATTACCATACAAGGAAGATATGAACACTCTGCGGTCATATGTGTGTGTGTGCTCAAAAGAGACGAAGACTTTCTCCCACATGTGTTTTATCCAAGTCGCCGCCGCTCCTTTGCTTTTTGTGCCGTAAAAACTGTTCGAGATGATGTGTGTTACATAATTACACCCTCATTTGCATGAACAACGACTTTTAAAGTTTGGAAGTTAAAGACTTGGCGTCTATTCTGTAATAGCTGAATGGATTATATTATTGCACAACTTTTCTCCTCAAGAAATTGGGTAATTTTTGGCAAAATGAACAAGAAAAAAGAAAGTTTGATAAAATCCAAGCCAGTTTTGGAGTTGATCCAAAATTTAAAAAATTGTTGATGCAAATGCAAATGACGCCTAATGACAAAAAGATGGTGATGACAGAAAGGAGAGTTTTAGAAAGTCTTCGTCGTCGTCGTCTTCGTCGCTTTGGTTTTTAAATTTAAATTAGAACAAAGTATAGAGAAGGTGATTAGTTGATAAGTCGGCGTGGGAAGTTGAGCAAACACATTACCCAAATGAGGTGTTCATGAGAAGAAACTCGAAAGTTCTTCATAGGGAAGTTAATTTGAATGAATTATTCATAAGAATCAGAAGGAGCAGAAGGTGTGTGTGATGGATAATGCGTCGATCCGCATTTCTCCAGATTGGTTCTTCAATAATTTACACTTTCCATTTGCTACACACACACACACACTCGTCGTACCTACCTAGGCTATATATAGTAAAAAGAGAAGGACACACGGAAATCGGCTGCAATTCTTGAGGTTCTTGTTTAGACTCGAGAGTAATTGAAACTTCCACTTACCTCCTTCGTACGAGGCGTCAAAGCACAAGTGTCCTCGTTTAGCCTTTCCACTGTGTCCTGGAGGACGTAACACTACCCTTGTCACATTTCCCAGTCCTCCTTCCGCATCGCTGTCATCGCTCTCTGTTCAAACAAGGCACGGGAATTAAAACGCTTAATTTACTTTCACTTTCTCGTCTTATGTAAATTCTCTTCGAGTAACAATTCAAGATAGAAAAGTCCCTCTCAAGGAACATTATATAAATATACATCGTTCCTTCTCAGGTTTCTCCTGAGGTACAAACATATAGACTACAAGAGCAGAAAGAGATATCAACATCACCATATAAGTTTACCGTTTTATTTGCTTTTATTCCTCTACATTCTTCCATACCTTCCAAGACTCTCTCTGAATTTCCATTTACATCGACTTATTAGCTTCCCGTCTCTCATTATTTTAAGGGTCTACTAATCACCACAGTAAAAGACTTAAATTAAGAGGAGCGAAGAACGACAAGTACGTTTCAATTTCCCATCCTTGCAGCAGTCACTTCCCACAATATCACAATCTTTGTTACTTTCACCGCAACTGTAATTATTCTTCTATTCATGTCAACCAACGAGAGAAAGAAGAATGGAAGAGTGAGATTTGTAAATTTACGAAGGACAGATTGGTCTCCTTCAACACTGCAAATCTAAAAAAGAAGAAAGTTGAAGAAAAATGAGATGAAATTGGAGGTGACCTTGCACTCACTGACTACACTTGTGGACCATTAAAACCTCCTAAGCTGTGTGGAAACCCTCGATGATTTATCAAATTGGCTGTCGGTTAGAAGAAGAAGAAGTCTTTCGAAATTCAAACACTGAAAGCTTTCTCCCAGTCATTTCTGTATAGTAATTCATTCTTTTTTCTCAATTCAAAAATCCTTGTAGTCATCATTCTTCCCGACGACATAAAACTTTTAGGGTTGAGCATCTTTCTTAAGCTCTTGTAGATTTCTCCACTTGTTATTCCCATAAAGCACTGCTGTATATATCAGTGGTAAGCTACTTTCATCATCTACCTCTACAATGCTTCTTTATTCTCTCCAGCGAAGTATATCACTATAATCATGAAAACATTATGAAGCCTTTCTCACTCAACTTGCTTGGTTGGTTTAGGATAGATAAGGTACATGAGATAAGTCGATCTAATTGTCGCAATTAGTGTGAAACTAACTCATTTGGAAACTGTAATTATATATATATATATTTCCTTTCACTCACAAAGAAAAAGTATACAACAACGCGAGTACGTTGCACTATCATTCCTTTGGATCTCACGTTCATCCTCCTACTGTCTATTGTCATATATAATTCTTCTTGGAATCTAGCGTCTACCACCAACCATATAGTTGAGTCGGAATGATAGATTACGTGTTATAGTAGTGGCAGACGTTTCTCTCGAAATTTCTCGAGTTGCACACACGTCCCTAGTCTCAATTACCACATGACGTCTATTGTTCGGTGCAGATAGAGGAAGATGGGATTTTCATGAGTCTTTCAATTGTCCAATTATTTGTGTCTTGGAAGATGGTGAAACTATTTTGACTGAGCCCCAGTCGGAATGTATTTTTTGAGAAGCAAAGACCCACCACATACAAATCTCTATGAGACAATAGTTAGACCAATAGGAACCTATGATAATAGGTCATGACATGAAAGATACATGTGAGAAGATCCTAAAACCAACTGTATCTCGCTTTGTAAGTCAGCGCTATAAGATTCTCTCTAGTAAGTAATCATCCATTGTTCCTTTTTTACACTTGAGTGGATCTTTCTCTAGATAAATTGCAGAGGTTTGCTTTTTGTGTGTAAATTGGAGAAACACAGAAGAGAGAGAAATGATGAGAGAAAAGCGATTGAGGATTGAAAGTCTCCCGTAGCCCCAAAGACGGGATAGACCCTGTGTATCGATCAAACATTAATGATTTGCTTGAAAAGGTGGAATCTGTAGAAGATTTTGAAATTTGTAATTACTTAGGAATGATACGAAGAAGGAGACAAGGGATGATGGGAATAATAAAAAGTTTGTGGGCGAGTGTCCAAACAAATGAAGAATTTATTTGGTCTTTTGTGCGGAAGTGAATGAATGGGAAGGAAGGATGGAACGAACGAACCTTGTCTTCGGACTTCAATGCGCGCAGGATGATCTAGAGGGTCCCAGGGTTCCAGGTCCATAATGGGCGAGTTCACAAGAAATTTGGCTCCCTCAATCACCACCCAATTCTGCCATTATTATTACAGAAAGGTCTACGAATGGGTTCATCCGCCCGTTGCACTCTCTGCCAACATTTTCAACGATTCAAACTCATAAAATTATTGTGGGACGGGAGAGAGAGAGAGTGTATTCCACTTTCACTTGCTTTCTCCAACTTCCTCTCTCTCTCTCTCTCTTTCTCTCCTTTGTTTCAGTTGGAATGTTGCCCAGGGTATTTATTCTTCCTCGAACTGGTGTGTGTGTGTGGACCTTCGTTGTTGACAGTATAAAGTAAAGGTCGATGGCTATGCAATGCACTGAAGACTACGCTCTATGAGATCTCCTTAAAATCCTAAAGACCTAGAAAGACCTTCTTCTTCGTCAAAGCCTCACTCTTCTTCCTCCTCATTATCGCTCCTCCTTCTTATTTGTTTCTCAAACTATAATAAATTTCTCCTGGAATTCACTTGCTCCCACTCATAAATTACTCCGCAGCTCTCTAGTCTCTGGACAAAAGAAACGGAAATCCAATAAGGAAGAGTTTAATGAACAAGATCGTCTTCAACAGTAATTAAAAGAAGGCAAACGTAACTCTCCTTTCTGTCTCTTCTTTGACTTAAAATTAAAGTGCACTGGGCGAAATTAATTATTCTCTTGCACGTTCTCACTCTTCCCAGATGACGAAGAAGCGATTAGTGTTACTATTAGTCCTTCTGCTGTTAAAACAGATTTATTCACTACGTAAATTAATCTTTACGTCTCAAATAAACTCACAAACACTTGCAGATGTGTTTTCGATCTTTTCTCCTGTAATCTACGCATAATGGCTTTTTATTTGCCTTGCTATTATGCAGTGTTGGATTTTTGGAGGTGATTAGAGGAAGGTAAGTGTAAAAATGAATCTTTGAAGAGCTCAAATCAATGATCGATGATCAAATCCGCAGTAAGGTTTAAACAAGGACAAACAAGCACCAATGTGTGTTCCAAACAAAGAGCCAAAGAAAAAGCAGTGGTGGTTGCAGGTGAAGTGCTACCATGGAATTATTGATGCCTCTTTTTGAACAAGCTATTCACGTATACTCACATTATACTCCATTGGTTAAAATATGCTACTCGTTTATGGGCCTACAGTGTAGCACTCTTTGGTTCTTTCGTTGTGATTGTCTATGCTCGTATGTCTCTCGTCTGTGTGTGCTTTCACTTTGTCTTTCATTACTTATCATTGCTCCGGGTGTGGATAGGTGTAATCACCGGGTGATTTGTGAGGACCACGTATACACATATTATCCCTCCAAGACATATATATATATACACTAGTAACAGCTCACACAGTGCGAGTTGAATTAAATAAAACTTAAAATCAGGACACCGATTTGAATGTGGACGAAGGTTGTTCCTGCTAGAGTAGAGAGAGAGACAGTTAAC
>Ga0194135_10001007_pt1 | contig 16481 bp, 14 predicted proteins | sample LitLau_LLRF_2013_FD_134024 | JGI IMG/M metagenome (GOLD analysis project Ga0194135, IMG submission 134024) | Freshwater sediment microbial communities in response to fracking from North America - Little Laurel Run_MetaG_LLRF_2013 (version 2) | ecosystem: Environmental > Aquatic > Freshwater >...
AAACAGTTTGCGACGTTTGCGAACAATTTTGAGGTTCCTAAGCAAAAATTGATTTGCGAAGCTTCGCAAAGTTACCCTGCTCCAAGGCTACTACTTATTGAGCATAATTCTTCGCAAACGGCCTTTTCTTGCCAAAAAAACCTTTTTAGGGAAACATTTTTCTTTTTTATTTGTCAATGCAGCATAAAAATGGATAAAATTGGGAAAAAAAGATTTATATGTATCACTCTTGAATAGTGAATTTCATGAAATGGTGGACTTTTGAAGGGTAAATACTTTGGTCATAATTTAAATTCGAATTAAACTAATCAATGCCATCAACTTTAGTAAAAATTAAGTCAAGTTCAAGTGAAATATTAAAATGAAACTTCAATTGTTCAGATCAAGTCAAAACATAATTTGTGTGATAATTTTCATGTCTATGCGGACTCTTCTCTTCAGCAATAATATGGAACGAAAGGTTTGAAGTACTTATTTTGATGAGTGTTCATTCTTAAATGCTTTTATTTTCAAAAACTGGGTGGTACTGCTAAAATTTGAACATTAATAATAATTATCTTCTGTTGGACTGCTGCAAAAGGCATGCACTGAAATATCATCAGGATTTTACTGCTTGCACTTAATGTGTGTTGAGAGAACTTACTATTGTAGTCTCAATATGGCAAAATGGCAATCACTAATCACATGCCTGAGATTAGTGGACCTACTGGATATACCACCGTACAGCCGTCCAATATCTGTTCCACACGGCATGCGTAGTTTTAGCGTTGTAGGACCCATTAGAATTTTTGCTTTCGCCAGATTTGCCACTTCTCTTGAATACTTAAGTGAATCAGCACAATCCCGTTCTCTTCCATTCATAGAAAAATTTAGAGTTCTCTAAATTTCTAAGCTACTTCTAAGTGCTTGTTGGATTAGAGTGTGCTTGGTATTTAGAAAACCCAAAGAAACGACGAACTAAAAGCGTCTTCTCATCTTGTATTTTAGATGTCCTGAATTTTATAAATTAACTACTATCAGTTTTCATTTTCATGAGAAACTTATGACTGATGTGACAATGAGCTCATTCACTATAATTTATGTTTCGTTGAAGTAAGATGAGGGTGCTAACTGTTTTTTTTTCAATTTTCAGTCCCGAAGTTGCCTCAAGGTGGACTTCGGTCATGAACTCAGACTATTGGCCTAACCTTATCTGGCCTATCATCGTGATCGTGTGTATTGCCATTGTTGTGATTGGTCTCTTTATACATTTCAGCCGAAGGAAACCTAAGTCAAATCCAAGCCAAAGCGCGGAAGGTGCATGAAATGCTACGCCATCGTCACACCAATCATTATCAATGTAAAATGTGGTTTAAAGGAAGATTTGTACAGAAAACGCTTCATCTGAAAAATATACTGTGCAAGCCAAGCAAATATGTATTATTTACTATATTTATTTCTTTTTAAATGTGACCTATAACCTAGAATGGAAGAAAATATATAGCCTCTGAATTGTCCTTTGAATAAACGTTTGACTGACAATCAGCTGAACAGCAATATTACGCACTTCGATTATTCCGCACTGTGTTTATCCAAAGAAGTTCACGGACTGATTTGATTGCAAGATTTGCACCGTCTGCGTCCCAAGTGCATAATTATGATTTGAATTTGAGACCTTAAAATCATGAGTCATGCTTCCAACTTCCACGTTCTATCCAACTCATCAACTCATAGATCATAGTTTAGATCGACTCAAGAATATTGAAATGGCTGCAATTAAATCCAAATCCATCAATATCGATGATATCGAACTTCCTATATCTATCTTCCTTACAATTATCATGAAGGATGACTAAAGCATTACTCTTTATTATAAAAAATACATAGATTTGACGATTTGACACAAAACATAAAACATTATTATTGCCAAAAAGCGCAATGACTGCATAGATGCAGTCTTGGGCCGAGTGGGTCCCAGAAGATAGCAAGATGAGACAAAGTCATAATATCGGGTTGGGGCAATGTAAGTCGCAGAGAAAGTGGAGTGCAGGTGACTGTCTGTGAGTGGAGTGTGCTCAACACAAATTCTCTCCTCACACAAACACACAACACTACTGACTATGAGCACAAAAATATAACCTGAGTGTGTGTGACTCAATTCACAACAACAATTAACTTACTGCTGTATCCTAATAGTTTGTAGTTTGTAGGTGGTCTTGTTAAAATCGTTTAAGGGATTATTGTAGACTGGAGGAACGTTACTTCGCAAAGTTAATTGCCCGCACGGAGCATAATAATGTCGTGGAAGGGGGAATCACGCCTTAGCTCCGTGTGTCCCAATGTTGACGCGGATAGGACGAGGATAATAAAAATTAATATTAATGTGTCCACCCTTCTTAATGTTCTTAATGAGGAAAATAACAAAGGCAGAGTTGTCGTTGTTGGTGGTGGAATGATTGAGAGTGTTGTTAATCAAAACGAAGATCACCACATTGTTGTTGTCTCTCGGGAGAATGTCATCAGTGTGTAGTAGTAAGGTCAAGAGTTCATCTGAAGAGAAGTGTTGTTGTTGTTTTTGTTGGAGGTGTGTTAATTATATTAACAGGAGTATATTCGATACTATAAGATGTATTGAGAGCAATTAAAACGTGGTAGTATATTGTTTGAAACAAGTTTTGACTGGAGTTTTAATATAGGTTAAGTGTGTGTTGTTGTTGTTGTGTTAAAAAGAGTTGAAAGGAGAGGCAGATGATGTCAGATTTGGTAAATAGTGGAGGAGGAAATGGAGGAACGCCTCCAGAAGGAGCAGCAGCAGGAGGAGCTGCTCCAACGGCAATAATTATGACTGGAACGTTATCTTCGTCATCGTCGACGTCGACGACGACGACGGAACAATCTCAACCACCTCCTAGTGTTGTGTTTCGGACCGAAAAGAGTGAAATGAGTGGAGGGGGTGGGGGAGATGGGAGGTCTCCACTTGTTAATGTCGTTGGGGACCAGGTGGACGGGAATAATATGCCCCCACCTTCACAAGTGACGTCAAATGGACCGATGAGTCTGAATGCGCCGAGTAATACTGCGGCGAGTGTTAAAAAGACGTCATTTCAAATTACTAGTGTTACTGTTGATTCGTCTGCTAGTAATGATGGGGGAGATGACTCGGCTGATGACTTGGATGAGTCACATACTGAAGATAGTTCGACGGGTAAGTATATTTTGAAGAAAAGTGGATTGAATATTAAATGGAGTTATAATTTGATTTTGGTTTGTGGTATTAGATACGTCGAAAAACACAAGTGAATCTCGAGTTGGGAACAATGGAAATGGAGGAGGTGCTGGAGTTGTGGGGAATCCATTGTTAACTTTGGTTGATGATAAGTTTACTAGAAATGATATCTTCTATAATCCAGCACCACCGAGTCATATCAATACAGCGCCAGTCATCCCTACCAGTTCGCAATATGGATTGGCTATCGTTAGTGAAGCTGGGGGAGGAGGAGGAGGTGGTGGTGGTGGTGGTATTCAGTCCGGAGAAGTCACCCCCACTCCTGCGGTTGCCATCACGAATCCAGAGATAAATCCTCTTAACTTGGATAAGGCTGAGGCCGAGAGGGAAATTGTGCATAATAGGTATGAACGTATGTCTAATCGTGAGTTGTATCAAATGTCTAGTTAAGGTTAAGAAATAAGTATTGTATTGAACATATCTGTGCTCATTTTTGGCCAGTGTTACGCAATTTTCATGACACAACGGAAGCTAATTCGTCTTTGTTATGATCATTTCAGATTTAAAGTAGTGAAGATAGTAAGTAACGAACCTATCAAGAAAGGTAGGTGGGTTTGTATGGACTATTTCGACCATTCTGCATCTTCAGGAGGTTCGACACAATCGAATAAAGACAATTCGAGTGGAAATAATCCCTCGAATCAAAATCAAGGACAAGGATCACCGCAACAGCCTCCTCCTTCATCACATGCTGTTATTAATACACCCCAGCAGTCGCAACAACCGCAACATACAACTTCGCAAGTTCCGAATCAAAATGACCTCACAGCTTCGAATAATTTTATAAATTCTCAGCAACATCAACAGCAACAACAGCATAATATGACTCCACAACAGCCTCTCCCACCTCAGACGACTCAGTCTATGGTGAATATAGGAGGAAAGCCTATGGAGCAACAGCAGCAACAAGGAATTATTTCCGCTCCTCCTGCTCCTCAGCAGCAGCAGCAACAACTTCCGCAGCAACAATCAACATACGTTGATCAGCAACAAGAAGTTAATTCATATCCTCCTCCTTCAAGTACCACTACTACGAATACTAGTGGACTAACGAATGGAGGTGGACCATATCACCAAACTCACTCTCAGCAGCAACAGCAGCAGGGAATCAATCATGTTATACCAACGTCACTTCCACCTTCCTCCACGGTCACGAATCCATCGCCCCAAAGTCAAAATCATAATGTTGTGGTTGATAACACAGGAGTTGTTAATTTCAATTCACAAGGGCAACAAGGGACTCCTATTCCTAATCAACAGACGATAAATCCTGGTTATGCTCCTCCTCAGCAGCAGCAGCAACAGTATTGTCCTGCGTCTGGAGTCATGCAGCAAGGTAAGTAGACTTTAACAATTTCTAATGTTTTCAAGTTGGCTTTTAAATCTTACAGGCTAAACTCATTTTCAAATTCTATTATAGTTCAAGGATTGCCACAATCTCAGCAAACTGGAATTCCACCCCAGCAACAAGTTCCTCCGGTGCAGTCTCAACCAATTAATGTCAGTCACAGTGGTCACACACAGCAGCAACAAAATGTTGTTCAGACTACTCAGATGATTACTCAGCCGGTCCAGCAACAACAACAACCGCAACCACCCCCGACGCAGCATCATATTGCAGCACAAAGTCTGCCTCATGGAGCTCATCATGCTCACATGGCAGCTGGAATGGCCATAGGTTCGCCTTCATCTGCATCCCCCCAGCAAAATGGAACTCCTCAACAGCAGCAGCAACAACAGCCGCAAGGACAGCCGCAACATCATCATCAAACAGCGCAAAGTTTGGGTCATAACATGTTACAGCAAAATAAGCCTTCGTTTATGAATCAACAACCTCCCCAACAACAACAATCCAGTCAGCCTCAGCAGTTCCAACAGTTTGAAACAACCCAACAACAGCAACCAGCGGTGGTTCAGCAACAACAACCGAATCATTTAGTAGGTCATCCTGCAAGTAATAATCAGCAACAGAGCATGGTTGGAATGCCTCAACAAGGTCAGGTTTCTCAGCAAACTCAAGGACAGACGTATAACCAATATACTCCTATGCAACCACTTCAGCAACAGATTCCACAGAGTAATTTTATATTGTAAAGAGTATTCAGAATTAATTCGGATTTTTTACATGCGTATTTCCTTTGCCTGAACAGATCAAATGTATCCACCTCAGGGAGGACACAATTTGTCAAATATGGCAATACCCCAGCAAAGTCAAGCGCAAGGGGCCACAACTCAAATGTTAAACCAGAACCAAATGATTCAAGGGGGGCAGATGATGCAGGCACCCCCACAAAGTCATCAGATGATGAATCAAGCACCTCCTCCTCACCAGCAGATTTTAGTGCAACAGCAGCAACAACCTCCTCCTCAGACTCCACAGCAGGCTCCTCCTCCAGTTATGAATCAATCTCAGCCTCAACTAATTCCGCAACAGATTATTCAGGTAAAGCTGATTGAGAGAGGTGAATACGAGAAGCGAGTAAAGTCTAGATATGCAATATTTATGTACTAAGTAATTATAAGTTGGGTTGTTTTATCTGTTGATAACGTTTAATTCTGCGATATTTTAGAATACACAAATGGGAAATATGATGGGACAGACGACAGGTCCACCCTCTCAACCGCAGATGGTAAGTGGACCAGGAATGATCTCGCAAGCACCACAACAGCCTATGATTCCTCAGCAACCCATTCAGATTCAGGCAACGTACTCAAATCAGCCACAGCAGCCTCAAAATATTGTATGAGTAGAAAATTAAACTATGCGCTTAAGACTTAAATGCGAATCCATAATAATTTTTATTGACCTTTCGACCCAGGTTCAGGCACCAGGAATTATACAGCAGCAGTTTCCACCTCCACAGCCACAACAGCCGACATCGATTCAGCCTCAGTTAATTCAAACGTCGCAATCTCAACCACTTACATCTCAGATTGTAATTATTCAATTTTGGTAAATTAATTGTCTTGATATCTTACTGATAATATTGCTTTAGGGTTTGGGATCGGCCCAGCAGCCAGGACAAGCAGTTCCACCGCAGTCTCAATCTAGTGGACAACCACAGCAAATGGCCATTCCTCAACAGCAACAAGTTTATCATCCCCAGCAACAAACACAACAGGTTAATTACTCGAATACTATGGGACAACCTCATCAAATAATTCAACATCCCAATCCACCTCCTGTTAGTCAGGTAATTACCAGCAGTGTACATGAATACTTTTGGTAAATCACGGTGTGGTTTGTACAGTGGACAAAGCTTGAAAATGAATCTTCTGAATAGGTTCAAGTTGCGAATGTTCCGCAAGTAGGAGTTGACGTGATGAATCATACACAGCAAATGGACCAAAGTCACCAACAGCAGCAGCAACAACAAGTTGCTAATCAAATTGTTCCACAGCAGATTCCGCAACATGCGCCTCCTACGTCTCAAGTTCAGCAAAATCCTCCGACAACGCAACAGCCTCCTCCTACTATGAGTCTTACAACTGCAGCCAATGTTATTGTTGCTGGAGTCAATTCCTTGGTTGAAGCAAATGCTGCGGCAGCTGCTATTGCTGCAGCGGCAGGAGGAGCTACAACAAATGAAGACGGAGAAAGGTTCGTTTGCCTTTTTTAACACTTCCATAATTCTTACTAGACTTCATAATGTCATCAATTTAGATGAATTAAGGGGCATATTACGTAATATTCTTATTTGCACACGAACCTAGATTCGCACATCCGTAAGCACGATTTGAGGTTTCGGTTTGCGTAGGCAGGATGTATTCATCATTGTTTGGCAAGACGTCTGATGTTCCCGTTTAGATGTTGGCAAACAGTACAAGTGACGGAAAAGCTTCATGGTGGAAATTGATTGATAAAAGCTAGAAAGATTGTGTGAATCATGTCGATGCAATCAGGGAATCATTTGTATCCGATGTGTTCCCATGTGTTTGTAGCAACAGAGCTGTTGCGGGTAGATTTTGCCATTTTGCTTCCCGATCGACCTTTAGACTGTATAAACATTGCAAGAGATCAGCTCATGCCCTTGACTTATGGCTTATTTTTGTCTCTTGGATAACCAAAGCCTTACATTACTAGTAGCCATAATAATTAATCTACCCGACAAGTGAGAACAGAAAACCAGATTTATTTACTCTGTGTCTAGGAAGATTGTTTTTTTCGTTCAATGTTGCATGGTAGAGAATACTTTCTCTATCGAATGAAAGTTTGGTGAGTTATCAGTATTAATGCTGCGACCTTAACGGCTTCGGGTGATTGCATAAATTTTACACAGCTATAATATAACTTTTTGACTCTACGTGTACGAGTTATGCAAAAAGAGGTACAGTGTAAAGGCGTCGTGCTGTCTATTAGATTTGCTAGCCTTCTATTGTAGTGTAATGAATTTTTTAAAAGTAGTTTTTGGTGAAGTGTCAAAGTCTGAACACAACTATCTATTTTTAGAAAAGAGCGAGAGTTCATCATGTCATGTTAGATGGGTAGATTCCGAAACGTACCATCTTGTTGCAAATAGTCGCAATATGTTTGCTGTTGGCAAGAAAATTGAAGAATGCTCAATTTAACGTTCTTCCCAAGAGTGGTTTAACTGTGACTATGAGTAAACCTTTTAAATGCAAGTAATTAATTTGCGATGTTCTGAGAATTACGCAAACGGATTCAGTGGTAGTGGTTGGTTGAATTCGAAATGATCTCAACTAAGATTGGCATGCACGGGAATCCTTGTTTGTCTTTAATTTTTCTTGGAGAGCGGATCCGGTGACTTATATCGTTATATCATGGGAATTTCTTTAAACGAAAGCAACTGTTTATTTGTGCATGGAAGAATTTCTTAAGTAATTAGATGTACTTTTTTAGGAAGGAGATGTAATCGAATTCTTTGTAATCGGGAGGATAGATTTTTGCAACTCACTCTTCTAACAGTTCTAACTTAATTTATAAAAAGTTGATGTGTGCAATCTTGTGTAACTGATGTATATTGATCAACGACCGACCATGGACCAAGCGGAACTCTTTATCTAGGGAGCATGTGTTAGAATGGTTTTCTGTTCAGAAACGGGTGCTTTGTCTGATTTTTAGGATTGGGATTTATTGAGTAGGTGCATTCTCTTTTCTTCTGGTAGGTCTCGACTACTTTCAGTTAAGAGTAACAAACTCGATTAGATTTATTCTAGTTTGTGGTTGTCAGTTGTGATTAAAATCGTACGATGACAGATGAAAGGTCTGTTATTTGAGTTTCTTGGCATCTTGAGTCATTAGTGGACCATGCTAATGAGTCTGAAGTAGGTCGAAAGTTCCTCCGACCGAAGTCAAAGTCTGCTCACTGGACTAGAAATAAAATCAGTGAAAGAAGTGAATGAAGACGAAAGTGTCCTTTCGAAAGATATGCGGAAGGAATGGACTTGTGCCCAGTCCTAATTACATTTCACCCGTGTGTTTTTTGCTTTCTATTCTCTGCGTCATAATTCTGTTTTCAACAGAAATTCATTGTTCTCGTGTGATCTCTGTAGATTTTCATACGAAATTAGTCTTTGGGCGTGCCAAGTAGGGCAATTTTGTTACTCATAATAATATTTGCGTCGTTTTTCGTCTGTTTTTGTTCGTAAATTGCCCAAAACTGAATTACTGAAATGGATTTTGTGCTATGAAAATGTTGTCACAATACAGCAAATCGTAGCGGAGAGAGTAAAAAGTAAAAATAGCGAATGTATTCATGTATTGGTAAGCAATGTGAGTATGTAAATGAAGATGTAAGTTTGTATGCATAGTGTTGTGTTAGAGATGTTGAGAGTGGTGTGGTCGTAGAACTTTAGATGTAAGAAAGGCCATTAAGTTGTCTCAAGGTGACATTCAATGGAACATCAGCAAGCAATGTGTTTGGTAAATGTTCACTTGAAGATTACAGGATTTCGCACATGGAAATAGGCATGATCAAAACTGGGATATGTGCACTTGTTTTCAGTCTCACGATCGTAGTAGGACCTCTCGAGCCTGGTAAATTTCCTTGTTACACATTTTTGTCTAATCGAGACATGTGCGACCTAAAAATAATAATTTTTGAAACGAAAAAAACATTCATGTGAAGGTTGATTTGAAGAGTTTAAATAAAAATTTGTTTATGTATGTATGGTTTAAAAAGATTTAGATTAGTTGATGCACATGCTGCCAATATGTGTTGATGATGAGAACTTTTTAAGTTGTAATTTGTGATAACGAGAGGTTTCAGATGGCTACTGCGTAGAATTAAAGTAGATTTAAGATAAGGACTTGTGGTCGGATGGCAGACAGCATGGCTCCTTTCGTTCATTTGAAACTTAACAACATCCTCTTCAATTCCATTTACTATTGTGCATTGTATTCAGATTGTGATGTTGAAAGTAGGTAGTCAAATAACTGCTGTACATACATGTTTGATGTAATGCCACTAAAAGACTTAGCCAGATTGAACCAGTATGCACAGCAAAGAAAAGATATGTTATTCGTTTTCAATAGACTAAAGATTTGGCTTAGAAGGCATCACTTAAGCATCATGCATTCATTCAGTGATCGTAAGAGAAGTTGTTATGCAAGTTCTTTTTATGAGAACCAAATGAAAGAGCCATTGATTAGGATTTGAGATTCAATTGCGGACTCAATTGGATTGGATGAATTTAACATTTACATTTTACATACGCGTATTATTTTTGTTAATTTTCGTGTCATTTCAAATTGTTTCTGCAACATGGAGGAGCCCTCAAAACCTTTTTACGTCTGTCATAGTACAAGAGTAATGATGATGAGAAGAGCAGTGTAATAGAATACGCGTATTTAGTTGAACTCATTTCGGCGAGTGCCAATGAATGTAGTATAATATACCTAATGTAATTTGGATATATATACCTTTAGTATGAACCTTTCCAATTTTTCTGCACACTACGTGGTTCTTGGTAGTTTGGAATAGTTTTGAGCCCAGACGCCAAGCAGTCTGGGACTATGGGTTTTTGCGAATTTGATGGAGAGTTTAGCGATGAATGCAAATGAATGAGCATAAAAAGGGAGGAATTAATTGTGAGCATGTTGGATTATTTGGGAACAGGTTGTGGTTATGATTGTGAATATGTGGTGTGCAGGTGGCTCCTGACTTACTTAATTGATATGATATTGAGTAGAGAGGAACTAGGAACTACCTGAGGGAACTTTATTAACTCCGTCAAACTATAAAGAAGGCAGTTTGCTACATTTTAAGGTGTGATGCGTGAATTGAGGCAGGCAACGCAACAACGGTGTATAAGGGCCTGTTGTTCTCATGTGTAACATGAGGTAACATACATAGCTTGGCATAGAATATGATTGATGGGCATTATAATAGTAGTGTATGGTGTAAATGCAGATTTGCAGAAGTACAAAAATTGAGTTTCTCTTTGCGTAAACTCCTTACAATATATACACTCAAATGTGTACATACCTATATTGTATTGTATGGTAAGTATAATATAATGGCAGGAATTGCGAGGTCGATAGCCCAAGAAACCTTTTTGTTCTATTACATTTGCCACCACAGAACTCACGCAAGGAATTGCGAATTGGGATATTAAGAATCCTGCAAAGCTCCTTGGAATGGTATGGTATGATGTATGCAGTACAGTTTCTTAAATAGTATTATTATATAGTGGGTTTTATTTTTGTTCCTGCAGCAGTGTGACTTGTTAATGACATTACTAATAATCTGGTTTATAATAAGCTTACAAATCACAGCAAGTATCATTTGCATAACAGTGAAATCATTGTGTCTCAGGCTATTATCGATGAACTCATGCTGCAGCTGCACAAAATATATTAATCAATGTGTGTTTGTTGTTGTTTGTGGTTGAATGGTTTGTTTCTGAAATACGTTTTTTTCGTTTTGAATCAATATGAAATTCAGTAGTTGATATGATACTGTAGAATAGGTTGCGTTAGCTTTGAAATGTGAGTGACAGGAGATGAGATCAGCGATGAAAAACGATATACGGTTAATCTAGTTTTGACTAGACTGACAGAATAGGTTTGACTGAATAATGTGAAAAAATAAATAACATTTAATCGATGGGGTAGAGGGTAATTATAGGTTGTGGTTTGTGACCTCAATTCCAGCGGTACCAGCAGCTCTGTGTAAATCAACCTCTTGATCGTACGATCAGCAATATAGGAGACTTCTCGCAAAGTTGCGTGAGATTAGTGATTACTTTCCCCTTGAGAAACAAGAGTCTCTTCCCTTCCTCTACCTTCTGACGAAGGTTTTTGGCCTTACATTGTCTGCTTGCTCAGCTCATTGATTATTTACTCGGATAACATTCTTCTGATGTTGGTTCAATAAATATTGAATCGGTCAAGTTATTCGCATTCATATTCATTTTATCCATTTGAATGGCGTCAACTTGTCTAGTTCAAGACAACTTGAAGGAGGCGAAACAAGAACTTTGATCCAAATGATCGATGAAGTCAGCTCTAATTTTGCCTCGTATAATTGGTTTGCAGATCTCGATATCGATAATTAATATTTCATAAAACATGTTCTTCGTTCTTGTGTATGACTTTGCTTTTTGCTTACTAATCTAAAGCGCATTGATATGACGATGACGAGATGAGAGAGTTTTTTGAAAGGACAGTGCAAAGGGCACAAAATTAGTTGCATTACATTAGGTTTATGAGCAATGGTCAAGTAGAAGCTTGCATGTTAGTTTTATCTTTTAGTGTAGAAGCAATTTGGTAGATGTATGTTTATGGCGGAATCAATTGATATAAACGGTTATTTAATGGTCAATTAAGCTCAGGCTGAACAGAATGTATCAGTCTGCGAGTTATTGCTGGATGGAATTAACTTTGTGTAGATAAGTACGAGTACACAAGTACTACACACTATTATCAACAAGAGATGAAGTTGCAGAGAGTGTTTGTTTTAGGGGCCATTAACTTCATCATCATTGACATTGTAAAGAATACCTGTGCAGATTATATCTTACATCTGGACACTCCACCAGCTAGCAACAACTTTCAATGACATTCAGTTACCATAAACTTTTCATCTACTTGTTGAGGAGTTGAGGACACTGCCTCTTGCAAACCCAGCTTTTTATCGCTGCCATTCCACCACCGTATACTAACATCTTGTTCTGTTGCAAAGCATCTTTCCTTTTGAGACCCTCTGCCTCTCTCTGAACACTTGAACTTGGGTTGATCTGCACAGCAAGTTTACTTAAAGTAAATGCGTAGACGAGACCGGATTTCCATATGGACTCAGATGGAAGAGCAACTGATGATGAGTTGATTTTATTGCTTGCTACAAGATTTAGGAGACTAAAGTAATCTTAACAATCTTAAGAAGTTCCTACATAAAGTGTAAAATGTGTAAGGAAAGTGTGGATGAGGTAATAATAGTAAAGTCGATGCTGTTGCTGTTACATTGGGTTAATTTGTAGATATCCTCTCTTGATGATGATGGCGTATACGTTAGCGTACAAGTTTGTAGGTAGGTGACTTTGCTTAAGGCTATACCTAAGTTAAATGTATACATTCATCCTGTCTATAGAGTTGTTAGAGTTTGTGAGCATGATATTCGCAACTTTCCAGTTCAGAGGCAACTCTTCACTTGACTCGATAACAACACACCAACTCACTTCATGCACATAAATACGAAGCTTTTTTCCCAATCTTCGCATTCATTGTGGATTGATATATATAATCGCAGAGAAGCCACAGCAGTTGGCTCGTCCATAGATTTGCTCATTTTACTCAATCGTGCAGTTTTGTTTGCCAAAAAGCGTCAACACACACACCACAAGAATACATTTCGTAGATTTCCTTTTGCAAAAATATATTTTGCACATTCAGAGTTGGCGTGATTTTACGGAGGAACCGGGTAGATTTTGTTAAGCTTTCAATTCAATATACTCTGCTGAACCTGTATTGATCTGTGCGTCCTGACATTATTCTCAAATCCACACTTATATTAAGAACATTTTTTGCATGGCATAAGCCGGTGAACTCATATATTTGCAAAATATTATCGGAAGGAGTGAATAATAATGTTGGTGGAATTCTTTGTAGCCTTCCCTTGGTTCCTTCTTCTTGTGTACCTTTTCTTCGTATTTGCGAATGTGTAATAATAACATTGCAACAATCCTCAAGTAAAAAGTGTATTGTTATCAGAAAGAATTACTTTGAGTAACTATAATTAAACGAGTTGGGACATTGCATAGCATATTATGTTTTACTACGATTGGATGAACAATTCTCTGTTGCTTTCGTTGCGGTAAGCTTATTCGTAACTCATTTAATTCAAGATCAGAATAATAATATAATTGCAAAATCAAAAGTTTTGCTAATAAACTGAAGGATTTGGTCAGTCGTTGTTCTCGTAAAAAAGTGAACAAGAATGTTGCTTGTCTTAACATTAAAAGCTATTTAGCATTATTAGCATGTGTGTATGTGGTTGATGGTTAATATATGTGTAGCTCCGGGAAGTATCTTATGATACGAAATATAAATATATATACAGCTTAATAAATTTATAAGACAATTAGTTAAATTAGTTAAGAATGTTAATTCAAGACAAGACTCCTTGCAAAAAAATACAAAGGAGTATTGTTGCATCCACTGCTTATTCAGTAGAATTCAGAAGTTGCATGCATTGCTTGCAAATCCCATAATAGCGATAGATGATATGAATACAGATAGAAACAAAGCCGCATGACCAAAAACTAAAATACATGCAGTTTTTGGGATTTACCAAGTTTTGTAGGGTTATTATGGTGCAATTTGGGTGAGTAATTGAGAAAATGACGATATGATTAAGTGAGGAGACGAACTATGCGAGCCAAATAACCTTGAAGGTGAAGAAGTTAAGAGCTCATCTTTTCTTAAAAAATGCATATTACACTATGCATCACACAGTCTGTTCATGATCTATGAATCTGTTTGTTGTACTTGTGTGTACTAAGGAAAGGGTAATTTAGTAGAGTTTTTAGTAGATTTTATTGTACAGGCGAACAAAAGACATAGTACCTCAGTCCATAGTCCATGTATACAAATTGCGCTTGTTATTATTATTAACTTAAACGCGAAGTGTGTAAAGATTGTGTATATTTGCACTGCAAAATATGTGTGTTTAAGATCTGCATGATAGGCTTTGTTTGTCATGTCATCCTGCTTTGTGTCCTGAATCTGTCTTGATGAGATTTTGTTTACTGTGCATTGAGACTCTTTGTTCGTTTTACTCTGCTTTGCTGACCAGTCCCGTTACTATTTGGCTATCTGCATTGATTGCTGAATTAATTTTATATCGCTGCTCCTCGTCGTGTACAGTGATTTTACCGGATCGTATGGCATGTTCTAAGTCGCATGAAAGAAAATGTATTTTATTTTGCCTGGGTTGGTTATGAACAGTTTGCAATTGGTGTGGTGAATGAAAGACGAGCTTTGTTAGTATTATATTGTCAGGAGGGAGTCTGGTCATAAAAGTAGAAAGGCAGGTTGAGCAGGTTTTATTTTCATACGACGATTTCCTGAGACGACTAGCATTTCTTTGACAAGAGGATTGCAGAAAATGCAAAGAGAGTGAATGTTTACTCGTTATATATTCGCTTCTGCTTTCCAAGGTGAGGGACGCCTATAAATAATAATTTAAAAAGAGGAATGTGTCGGAAGGAAAGAAAATGTGTGTTTTGCTCAAGGCTCATCAATCCTTTCTCTCAATTGGATCAGCTTTAGGGTATGCTAAAGAGAGTGAATTTGGCAATGAAATGACATTTCTAGTGGTTTGGTTAGGAGACATGATCCCACGACCGGGTAGGAGGCAGCAAGACTGGCAGAACATCCACGGAACAAGGACACAAAATTAACTTTGTGACTACTCTTTAGCATAAATTTTAAATTGGCTGGAAGTGTTAGATAGATTATTATCACAGAAAGATATAGTGTGAGAGTAGTTACTATAATACGCCTCGTAACAAGATAAGCACAGTAGATGCGGAAGACAGGAATTAATCATCTTTTCTCATGCAAAGATAATTTATGAGGAAGCATTTTAAAGAGCTGCTGGAGCAAAATCTCAATTCATTTCCCATTCCAATGAGTACATCCCAACTTCCCGAAAGTTCTAAAAACCTGTAACTCTAGTTCCAGGTAGGGGTAGTTGGCATAAAAACTCTTTTGACTGATTATTCCCAACTATTATATGAGTGTACGATTGTCTGATGGATAAGTTTATGGGAAAATGTGGCACAATAACCTTCTATGTTGCGTCGTAGGGGTTTGAAACTTTAATTATGTTTTGATCCATGAAAGCTCTCGCATGATGTGTTGTTTCGAAAGAATAGTAATTGGCATGGCTGATGGCCTACTTACGATTAGTTGAGTTTGGGGGTGGGTTAGGTATTTTACATGCGACCAGAACCCAGACACAATATGCACCAGACTGAAACTGAAGGAGAAAGGATTTCAAAGCGAGGGCACAGTGAAAGGCAATTTACAACTATTAGAAGCTTCACCCATACAGAAAATTGTTGAGAACATTCGTAGTTGAGGAAAGAACGAAGGCTACACGATATTGACTATTGAGTAAGGTTGAACAACGGATGGATTAATAAGCACGCGAATATTGTGAATATTATATGTGTACACATTGTACTACGCATACAGTTGTGGTAGGCACTGGAATAAAGATTCTAAGTAGGTCATTTCCTTGGACAATTCATGAAAGAATTATGAGTCGAGAGAGATAGGTATCAGCAGGCAAGAAGAGGCGGATTTTCTGGCTTACTTTTCCTTAGGTATATTTTAATTGGTCTTGTCATGGTATTTGTCCACGGTCGTCGCTCTGAATTTCGGAGAATTCACACTCCATGACGAATAATTGAGTGAATGTAGCAAGAGTTTGGGAGTTTTCATCTAGCATTTTGCATGTTTGCCCTTCAGAGTCATAAAGAGGTTGTGGTGCTTCTTGTGTGTATAGTCTGATGTGCATAAGGATTGTGCCAAGATTTGTCGGCATTGCGGATGATTCTGGGAAAATTCTAGTGTATTCTCTATTCTAAAGGTTCCTCTAAGCTTGTAGGCTGACAGTGTTGAGGAGTGAAAGTCATCTCTCTCGAGGATGCTGAGCTTCTGCTTCTGCTTGGGAATCTTTTGCATGGATGTTAGTTTAGTGGTGGTGAAAGTGAATTGTAGGTCAGGGAATGGGGTCGCGTCTCTCTC
>Ga0194135_10001008_pt1 | contig 16478 bp, 13 predicted proteins | sample LitLau_LLRF_2013_FD_134024 | JGI IMG/M metagenome (GOLD analysis project Ga0194135, IMG submission 134024) | Freshwater sediment microbial communities in response to fracking from North America - Little Laurel Run_MetaG_LLRF_2013 (version 2) | ecosystem: Environmental > Aquatic > Freshwater >...
CGAAATACACTCAACACACCATCATCGAGAAAGAAGGATATGTTGTACAGCCTTAAAATAAAACAGGTAGTGTGAGTATCATATAATCATCCAAGTTACGGTTTTATCCTTGCAGGGGCTCGTTTACATATAAGTTTAAAACATGCATTGATAAAAGCACATACAATAAAGCTTGAGAATTCCTATGTCCATAAAAGGATATCGCACATCAGCAACCACATATTGATACAATTAAAGAATTTCCTCTTGTTATTCCGCAGTTGTTAGTTTTGTATCTGATCGTAATTTTGTTGACTGTGCTTCAACCTTAGAGAGTAACTGAATAAACACTTCTAGGTAGGATAGAAAACTAGTACGTGAGTATGTTGTGTGTGTGTGACTGAGAAGTTATTGTCTTGAGATTTTAGATATCAAAGTGTAACAATAGTAAACTGAAGCATTAATTCTATACGAAAGGTAGAAGTTAGGACCCCTACAAGCTTTGGTACTCTAATTTGGACATAACTCATGTCTTCGAGACCTTTACTATGAATGTAAATCAAATTACCATTTTATTGCTCACCAAAATCCAGTCTACATTGACTATACACACCATCATCATCAACCACCATCATTTATACCCTACTATATGTACACGCTCATACACCTCAATACTACACGTCTCTGCTCCTGGTGGATATATACGATTACAATAAAAAACAAAAGGGTTCGGTCTTTGGTGGATGGTGGAAGAACGAACTAACTCATTATGTATTCAAAAGACCAAAGTAGTTTCGAGTTTTGAGAACATTATGAAATCATAGTAGCCAATGGTCGAGAAATAATTTAAGCCCATTGATTGAGATTGTATCAAACCCCGCGTGCATGTCTACAAGTCCTGTGTAATTCCATACAATCCACGATGAAAGTTGTGTGAACAATAAAGAGGGGCTAACTTTCCTCGTCAGTATGTTTCAAGTTGGACGCATTTTTGCTGCAAGGGTTAGAATGCCAACGTTAAGTATCGAACGTCAGTGAGCCGATTGTTGTCCGACTACAGAGAGTAATTAATGTGCCATACAACTAAAAAGTAAAAAGAACATCTTTATGCTGTCCGGCAAGATGATTTTATTTCCTTCTCTCCACCGGCAAATTGCTATTTCATTCCAATTAATTTTCTTCTGCAGTAATGATAACCAGATCGATTAGAAGGTTAATAAAATATGCTGACTAGCTGGGAGACTAGTTTTTTTGGATTCTTGCTGCTGTTTCAAAAGAGAGAGAGCTAGAATACCCCATCAGAGTATTGAACACGAAGCATTACGTACAACGATTTATGTGTCTTTTATACCGACGGTGGTTATTCATAATTCTTGTACAGCTGGCAAAATTATTTAATAAGGAAAATATATACTTGTATGTGGCGAGGGACTTTTGACTTATGAGATTTATGAAAAAACACCACAGCGATTCCTCTGATACATAATCTAATCTAATGAAATGTGCAAATGTTGAATGTGTAAGACAAGCAAAAATGTTGTCTTCTTTACATACTTGTGATATTTGATATTCAATAAAACTCTATAACGTCCGCGTCATATATACTTCTACCATTTTGTTGGGTCGGCACTCGGTATTTAATTTAATTTCACTGGTTATAATCTCATTATCATGTAATGAAATCGGCCTCTCATATTATTATTATTATTATTATCATACGCAGGACTCAATATACATGAATCAAATCAAAAGACTGAAGTTAAATTAAATTATGACGCTGTAAAGGAATTAATATGCTTCAGCCTGTAAAAGGAGCTAGGCGTTACTTTACTTGACTAGAAGGTGGAATGAAAAGGTTGGTTCTGAGATTCAGATCTGGATAAACCAACTATCCCGTTGCCTAGCCTGTACTTTGTGAGACTCATAGGAGGAGGAGGTTAGGTGAATGCATGAGATTGGAGAAATGAAAGTCTTATTCATAATGCAACTACCTACCAATATACGTACTATTACGTACATTCACAAACACTCGAAAAGATACGCAAGAAACACTTCTATACATAAGAATTCAAATAAGGGGTGCGTAGCATTCAGTGAATTATTGGTGGGCAACTTCATAAAATACCAAAGAGAAAGCTGTGTAATTTAGGACGTATGCATTCATAAATGTTTCAGAGTCGCCCCATAAAAAGGAGTTTTAGTTGAGACTAATAGCATCAATCTTTTTAAAACTACAGAATTTTAGCTTTTAAGTGGTATATATTAGGTTAAGGAAGTATCGCAAATAAATAATAATTTCCACATGAAATGAGAAATAGTTTCTTAACTATACGTCATGCATTGAACTTAATAATGCAATAGCCGATTTATATAAGCGACGCGTTTACGCTCACTACTCATTCGCACTTCCTCGTTCCCCCTCTCTGCATACATTTTTAATGTTACATTATACACTTTTCTTCTAGTATATATAACACACTGCTAGTTCCCCGCTCTGATCCACGATTATTTTTCTGCTTCACTTCTTAGAAATAAATACCAACGATGTTTAAATATTCCACATACTATTCACGGCTACTTCGAATCCCTCTGATTGAGAATATATCTGATTTGAAGAAAATGCGTAAGAGAATGTCATCGGAAAATCATTCAAGCATTATTATATTATACTCACACACTCGCTCGGAAACCCATGGTATAAAAAACTTGTTTTATTCCTTATCTATCACCCATTCAAGTCTTTTATTGCTTCAGAAGATTTGTTTCTCAGGCGAATTCTTCATCTGCTGAACAATCAGCTTTTACATCTGAAAAATTCATGACACGAGGGCTGAACAAAATTGTGCCACGAGCGAAATGAGTGTTGTTTCTTGATTCATGGTTACATATAACCTTTGACTTTCAGTTTTTGTGTACATCATATTATTTCTGTTGCTTATGCCCGCTAACCCGTTCATTCCACTTTACCCACACATTCCTCATAGATTTGCCAAGCATTTTTGTGTACGAAGTAATCAGCAATCTCTCGTGCTCACGATGATACTTCGAGCTTCCAATTTCTGATTGTCATTGATCAAAACGAAACTTTTTGAATGAAACTCTCGATGAGTTATTATTTTTTAAGTCGGAGTAGAAAAGCAGGAGAAGACTAGGAGGAAAAATATGTAGCACCAACAATAAGCCAACATTTCCAACAACCAGGTTGCTCGAGAGAAGTTGAGAATAATAAAAATAATAATAATACACTCTCTATCATTCAACTTTGTACTCTCATTCCCAAAATTAATTAAGGTCTAACTGGCCTGCTTGTTAGTGGATCTCTCAGTGTCCGACACGATATTGCAGGTAATCTATATTATGAACTCGACCATGTAATCTGATTTCAAATTAAAGACCATTAAAAGGCAATCTGACTGAATGAAGTGTATCATTTTCCATGCATGCTTCTCGTATCCCCAGACTAGCTCCATGAGCCGTCTACTTTTGAGCACATTATATGTATGCACTTCCAGTACAGCAAGCAAGGTTTATAGCTATCAAAATCTAAAGTATCTCTTCTCATGAATTGGATAATACTTACACTCCAACAGACTCGATTTCGTGTTTATTATCTTCATACTTTATTCGGTTTCGTTAATTTCCACAAAATCGAATGATTCATACATTGACTACTAAAGAAGATATTCTCCCGTGTTGCTGCGTACTGTTGATGTGAAGATTTTCTGCCATTAAAATTGCATTATCATCTGCTCGTTTGCATATCTCTTTTATTTATTATCGTATTATATAGTCTATTCTGCAATAATCCAGATTTCCTAGTAAAATTCTAGAAATTACAAATCATGCACAGCTATTTAAACTTGTCTTATCACATCCTCACGAATGCATGATGATTGCGTTGGCTGGAAAGCAATTTAAATGATTCTTGTTTTATTTCCTCTTTTATTGTAGAGGATACCTGTTATTCCTAATATGTCTTGATCACGTAAAGAGATTTAAGTGTTGATTCCAACTAAGTAGAGAGAGAGAGAGAGAGAGAGAGAGAGAGAGAGAGCAAGCAATAATATTCTTCACAATAAAAACCTATTCAGGATTTCAACTAGAATTCTACGTAAATCGCACTTGAACGAGATATAGACAAGCACAACAATCTAGAAACTGTTCATAGTTTAAATGGTGTGTTCATTTATACGATTATTGGTAAGTGGATAAAGAAAGCAAGTCATGATCAAAAAATCGTGCAGCCGACGCCATCCCCTTCTCCGTGGGGAAATTCTTGATCCTTGCAGCCGCTCTATGGACAAAGACTTTATATATATATTATTATAGCGAATCTCCACTATATACACTCCACGGCCTGTTGTGCATGTCAACTTGTGATAAGCATTGCGTGCTTGAAGCAACAAAATCTGTGGGAAAGTTGGAGAACTTGTCGCCGGTAAGCGGCACATTTCTCCTTTGGTGCAGATGGATTCAATCGATATTCCTGGGCTCTCCCAAAAACGCTCCTTTCGGGTTAGACTCAACTCTCCTGTGAAGGTATTTTACACACTTTCTACCACTTTAATCAGGAAGAGGCGTTTTAGGGGAAAACAAGTAGGAACATGTAAACTGTCTAAAATTGAAAGAACCCATTTCTTCGCAAACCTTTTGAAGAAATAGAGAACTAATAATTATTTGGAATTTGGAATAAAGGCTGTCGAAGGATGGCCACAGTATTATTATTACACGACAAAACAAACACACAGAACACGAATTCATCTAAACACACTGGAGGCTTGAGAGTTGAAGGACAAGAAACCGGAATTGTCTCTTGAATATTTCACAACTATGTCAAAGCTCATGCCATGCCACCTAAGATATTGGCTGACACAAGAGTGTAATCACTGATACTATCACAATCAACAACAGAACTAAAAGGACAAGTTTGGCTCCAATACATTTCGAAGGCCAGATGATTGCATAGGCACTTTTACTTTAATAATGACAGCGAATATACAGCTAGAAAATAATCATCATCCTTCTTTGTCTCGCTCTCCTTGGGTAGTATACACAACAGCGTCGTTCTAATATCAAAAATTCATTCCACTTTAATTGCTCACCTAGTTTACTTTCTTTCTCCACCACAGCCAGCTTAAAATGAGGATATTTCTTCGCCAACTCCATTGCTGTTGCACAACCGACGATGCCACCTCCAACAATTGTAAAGTCGACAGTATCTCCATCCCTGAAAAAAGTAATGGGCTATTGTTAATGCTCTCCCAAATTACGTCTTTTCTTCCCACTATAACTTCATGTGGTTTAGTCATTCATTATATTAATCTACTAGGGGTCTTGTAGTTGTAAGGTGTAGTCCTAGTCATTCCATAATTTCATTGTACAACAATAAGCGTAGACTCATCCGAAGAAAACCTTCCTTCCATGCATATATATATCAATCCACTCTGATTAAGAGCTTGGAAAGTTATGTAAGCAAGTATGCATAGTTTCATGTCTCTCTCTCTCTCTGTCTTGACATTCACGTAGATAAGTTAACCCTGCATATCATCATGAAGTCAGCAAGACACAACCTGGTGCAGCTTGAAATTATCCCACACGCTGCATGAAGAGATAATTATTCTTTTTTGTAAAGAATAATGTTATATTACACTCGTCGTCAGTTGATGTCATGAGCTTGGGAGAAAAAGCACAGAGCAAAGTTTTAGCGACAAAGTAGTCCAGGCTGGAAAAAAAGAAACTACAAGGAGTCATATGTACTTTATAATGTAATAGACGAGGGTAAGTGCAGTGCATACTGTACGAAACAAGTCAGAATGGAAATGAAAACTGTCATCTGGAAGAAAAAGTAGTGAAAAATAAATGAAATATGAAATGAATGATGATCATTGAAATGACAGAGTTTGACTAATGGTCTCCACCACCAACCAAGCCATGAACTCACTCTCTTCTGTAAGCTCTCTTGCCGAGTTGGCTCTTTGGTATTTTCATACACACACGCTCCTATATTTATATTTCATATATCATATATAATATGCAATGCACTACAAGCTACGATACACGAATACCAACTTGCCATGTTCTATTCGATCTTTTTTTACCAAAGACTCTCTCAAACACAAGATACATGAGAAACACAGTTTTATTTCAAAACTTGACATGTACTTATATGCAATGCAGCACACGAACAACAAACCAATACTGCGGCAAACGATCGTCGTCATAATGTATTATTATTACTGTTTGGTATCTCACAAAACCCACGTGTGTGCACTCTTCAAACTATGAAGGATCACAAGAACCGCATCTCTGCAGAAAAGTTATTGCTTTTTTCAATTTTCTAGTTCAATATATGAGTACACTGTATAGATAGACTACACATACCAATACAAGTACATTAGACCGAATGCAACAGTATAACAAGTATGCTAACATTCTTCAGCATTCTTCATACATACATATTATATATATATATATGCACACACTCACCTGATAAAAAAACCACTTCAGTCATGCTGGATAAGACTACCCACAAGAAAAAAACGAATAGTAATGATGATAATAATGTAGAGTAGTTTGCTTTTTGGGAGGACTTAAGACTTGTAATGTTAGCCCAAGAGGTTATAATATGTGTATAGTGTAGGCCTGGTCAAAAACTCTAATAAATTGTGATGAAACTTTTGCCTTTAGTTCCAAAACAACCTGCTGAGCTCTGTAAATGACTGACGAGATGAGAAATAGTGTAATAATAATGTAATGTGATATATAATATGGTTTCATCTCAAGGAATTTTCCTTTTATTTCTGCTCTTGAAGATTGCCGACATAGATATAGTAAAACAGATAAAGAATCAGAGCTGAACCTCTGTCTGGAGATTTCATTTCACAACGTTGATTAATTGTATGAATCTCACAATTCATTCATCTCGTAAAAGACGAATATCTCCCTTGGGTTCAAAATTACGCACACACGTAGTATATGAGATTCGTTTTTAATAGTAGGACGTATCCTCAAGTATTCCAAGTATTCATGATTAACAATAAAACTACATGGAGTACTTTTCATAAAAACTGCTTCGTTTGCTCACATAGCATCATCACAATTTGTTCAATAAACCAATAGCATTCATTCATAGTTTAGTTTTTTGCACTGTGGATTTCTGCTAGTATCCCGCATATGCCATTATTTGCATGCATGAAAATAAGTTGTCGCCTAAGTTTTATATTCAGGCATATTTTCCACAAAGATTAGTTTAGTTTAAAAATGTTGAAATGTTGATCAGCATGCACGCTAATTTCTCATGTGCTAAGAGTATACATGTTTTGTATGGCAGCTAACAATGCCCGAAATAGAAACAAAGGAAAACTTACTTGGCTTCTGTGACAAAGGTAGCCTCATCAAATCTCTGGTGTTGTGGTACAATTCTTATGCTACGTACGGAAGATGTTGTTCCAAAACTTCTACTTAGGTAGCTAATCTGACTCAATCGCCTTGCTGTCATTGGAATAGCCTTACAAGACATTTCTGTCTCTATTTTCTACGTAAACTTTCACTACACAATTGATATCACAACAATCTCATGAAAAACAACTTTGGAATTATTGAAAGAGCTTGTAAGATTGTGGAAGTTGCGACTTGGGAGTAAATATATGAAACCAGGAGCAGCACCCACCCTTTAATTCAGAATGACTTAATAATAATACATACGATCACCTGGAAAACTGGAGTGTCGTGTGTGTGTCTGTTCAGTTTTATTTGATTAAATAGAAACAGTTCTATGCACTCGACAACCTTGAAATAGATTCATATAATTTATACTTATATATGTCTGGGTGAGTATTTATCGTTAGATGTTCTCCATTTCTTTGCTTGTTCGTGTAGAAAGACACGTAGAAATTCAAAGTTTACTTTAGTATCGAGCGTAAAGCAACACATGTGGGCGAGTGAAACCGGTTTCATTAGGTAAGTCGTACAGATCAAAACAGACATTTATCTGCGCTCTTTCAGTGAACTAGGGAACTGAAAGTGTTCTACCGTTTTAGTGGAGGTCTCTCGTTGGTCTGTTCTTCGTTCGGGGTTGGCTCTTGGTTCTTCAGAATCTCAATTTGCTTACAGACAGAGACTCAGGGTATAACGTTGTCTCATTTTTCCCATTGCATTGGGTAATACTGCAACTGAATTTCTCCAAGTTTTCGTGATGCTTGTCGTCGCAATAAGTCGCAAGTTGCAATAATAAGTTGTTTCATTTTGATACGTGGGTATTTATTATTCGTGATATAAAAGGAACTACACATTATTCAGCAGACAAATTATTGCTAGAATTTTATCAATCAGTAACAAGTCAGTGCTCATAGAGTTTGAAACAAAAAACTTTAATGTTTGAATTGAATCCATGCGTTTTATTTTGCAACAAAGATTCCAGAGGTTGGCATCAATGTCCTTCTGCCTTATACTAGAACAATTAGAAAGTAAGTGACTGTGGTGGAAAGAACCTGCAAGAATTTGTGTTTGTTCAGAAAACTTATATTTAGTTGATATATTACTAGCTAATTATTGATTCTTACGACGAAAATGAGACTGAAGTCAATTGTGAAAACTCCCATCCCAGATATTCCAATAGGACGACGATCTAGTTCGTGTAACAGTATTTGTAATTGGTCGTGTGGAAAGGCTCGTTTTGAACGCTGCTCTGTACACAGCCACATTTTGAAATCATCCATCTGGAATTCAATTCGGTATATGATACTAAACATCAATTTGGAAATTTTCAGATTCGCTATCCTATAAAACCAGCTGTTTGAAGTTTTTCACACTCACCATTCGACAAATATCAGCAGATAGCCCGAAAATTCCCAAGCATCCAAGGAGAAAATGAGCTACAGTGAGTTTAGACTGCCACGCAGCAGTAGTAAAGATGATATTCAAATTGGTTGCGTAAAACAACGTAGTTTCAATAACATAAAAGAATATTACGCCTCCGAAACTAGCATTAATATTCTCAGACAAGTTTTTCACATTGTTGTATTGATTAATGATGTCATTAAAGGCTTGTTCCTTTTCCTTGTCTTCGGACCGTCCAGGAATAAAGATGTCATCGATCTCACAAGACATTGGAGTGGTACTGGTTGATGTGGACATCCTGTTAAAGGTACTTCCGACTACCTTCTCTCTGAAGTACGAGTCTGAGGTAAGGCATTCCTTGTGAAAAGCATTCACTGCTCTCCAAAGAGTTATAACGGTGAGAAGAAGTCCCAGGTCAATGAAGTAAGCTCCGATGTATCGATAAGTAAACACAAAGATGTGTGCAATTCCAATGAGAATATCGGTTGACGCAATTTCCAGTGTTTCAAGGTCTGTTGGGTTTACAACGGAGTTGTTGGAAAGGAAGAAGGTGTACTTTCCCCGGGCAATGTGAGACTTAAAGACGTTTTCTCCACTCCATGGAACAGAATCTGGAAGGACTCCTATGCCTTTAAGAGTCGGGAGGAAAGACAAGAGCAGACTAATTGTGCACAGAAGAATTGAGGTTAATCTTACCTATACATAATATAAACGTAGCCAACGCAAAAAAGTATCACTCTCATTTGGTCAATACGTAAAAATAATCTCCAATGATTGATTACCAAAAGCGTCTTAGGTGTGAAATGAACCGTAGACCAAAACTCTTGACAGAGCTGGATAGAGTTTTTGAAGAAGGTCTGCTTAGTCCATAGTGTCTTGTACAGAAGTAAATGAATAATGAAAGCTGCTATTGCCCAACTGAGTCTGAAGTATGCCACTGGGTTATCAACCGGAGTTTCCAGGTTCATTCTTATGCGTGAGATCGATCCGATTATATCAAGAGTAGCGGAGATAATGCAAACACCCTAGATGTGAAATGATTTTAACTGTTATAAATTAATGTTGTTTTATTCTATTATAATTTGTGTTTCTTCTTAGGTTTACTTGTTGTAACTTATATTCCAAGATTTGGATTTTGCCATCATTTGATCTGGAAAACAAATACGGGCAGATGCAAATAGCAAACGCGTAGTTCAAATATGTTTCTAGAAAAATAGAGTAGCCCATTTTTATACGGGAACAATTATCGGAGGATATTCCTAACTCTTCCAACAAAGCCACTTTAATCTCACGGATATAAAAACTAACATAACGTGTTAGATGCTACAATGTTACTTTCGATATGAAAGAGGCTAATTACAGTCTGATCATGGAGTTTTAATAGCCATACAGTAAAAGAAAAAATTAAGTCCACACCCTGCCCATTTGTACGCATGTATGCTAGCATAATATATTATGCCAATGAGAATTCATGCAATAAACCATCATAACCATTCTTATGTTAGTGTACCGGATTTCAAAATTGCTAGCGTATGTATTCATGGACTAACTGTGTGTTGTCTATTGAGCTTGGAAAAGAAAATTCGCAAGAAAGTAACCTCATAAGGTACTTCGCGTAGCTTGAAAGCTGTGAAGGCTTGTAATTCGCGTTAATGCACCAACAAAGTTTATAAATGCTAGTACTAGTAGTTAGCAGGTACTCCAGTAGACCACATTAATTACATGTGCATGTTTCAGTTTGACTTTGAGTACAAGCATCGTAAATCATGAGTATGAAGCCGAACTCTATATAACATAAAACGAGTATGACCTGTCAAGTTTAATGAGTGATTTTTGGTGAATTAAGTTGATAATTCAAATCAAATTCAAGTCTTGCATATTGTAACATGAAAAGTTGTCATGAAAAATACATTTACATTTTTACACGGAAGCAATTGAAATACTTTTTAAATGTCAAGTGATGACTTTATATTCTTGCTATGGTTATTTTAAACGAAGGGTAATCACAAACGAAGGAAACGGATAGAGCTTTCGGTCTGCTACAGGAATAATAGCACACAATTTCAGGTTCATCATCTTGCGCTGGCCTGAAAGTGAAAGGAGCCACTTGAGCTTTTGTCTGGTCATAATGTCCGCAAATAATAACCACATCGCCTACCGAGACATATGCTGTGATGGTCTGTATTACGAACCGGATGTAAGAACTGAACGAGCTACTTTTGCCATGGGCTGCTTTTGGGTTCCGGACGCTCTCTACGGATGCACTCCAGGAGTTGTGCGAACTCGAGTTGGATACGCTGGACTGGGAACGATGCCGAACCCTTCATACCAAAATATGTAAGAGGAATGTTCTGCTGCTCAAGAGTTATGACCAAAATGTTGTTGCAAAGTTGTAAGTTTACTTTGGTGTTCTACTCTCTACTTAGGTTCGACTACACCGAGACAGTGGACATTGAATTCGACCCATTGAAGACAAACTACTCCAAGTTGATTGATATTTTCTGGAAAAATCATGACCCCACCGTTCCTTGCCCACGACAAGTAAGTTTGTGTGTCACTCTACTGTATATATCTGTAATATCAATGTCTGTCTATATAATAATAATAATATACGTTGTAACTTTCAGTACATGTCCATCATATTCTATCACACTCCAGAGCAAAGGCAACTCGCTGAGCAAACCTTACGACGAGAAGTTGGACAACGGAGTCGTCCAATCAAAACTCAAATCTACCCTGCGAAAGAATTCTACGAAGCTGAGTAGTAAGTACAATTTCCAGTTCGAAGGTGCTTTTAAGAAGAAATAAACTGAAGCGACTTTCCCATAATGCCTCTTTTCTTTTCCCTCAGCTACCATCAGAAATATTTTCTCCAAAAGTACCCTTTCATTCTTAACATGCTGGACATCAAAGTTGGACTTCCCATCATCCGCTCAAAGGCTGCAGCTCGATTAAATGGATATGTCGCTGGTTATGGACCTCCTGAGGAATTCGAAACTGAATGGAGACGACTCAATCTCTGCTGCGAGCTGGTCGAATACATTCGGAAGGTCATTAAGTTGAACTACCGAAAACCTATTGGATGCGCTCCTCATTAACTCTCGAAATTGGAATTTCTTCTGTCGATTCTCCATTGACAATCACTTTTAAATTGTGTCAGCGACATTACTTTATGTATGATATTTGTTGTAGGAAATGACAATGAGAGATCATCAGACTATGATCGATTGGATTGTAACCAAATTGTACTAATTGCACTATGCGCAGTAAAATCAAGAGTGAAAGGCTGAAAATTGACTTTTTTTATTTTCATTCGTTTGATGCACTGATGATTCATTGTATCCTCATAATATTGAATAATATAGAGATGATTCATCAAAAAATGAGTTTCTTGCACGCGTTTTAGCTACTCAGGAAGCAAAGTGTGATAGCATATATGATATGAAAATGTAAAAGCCATTTAGTCCCCTATATTTGGTTTAGTGAAAGCACTGAAAGAACCCTTCCTCTCTCCTCCGTTCAATCCTTGTAGATTTATTTGGAGGGACAAACTCAATCAAAGTCTAAAAAATGGAGCCAGGATCAAATTCAATCCAACCCCAGTAGTTTAGTAAAATTGGCTTTGCTTCCGACCCTACACTGAGTTTGGGGGCCTTTATTTGGAAAGTCCCGGAGACTGCGTTTTTAGGGTGTCAAGCACTGGCTGCTGCTGTGGGTGAACAATAGCATCTCGAAAGTATGAACTATTATGAACAGTTGTGCTCTCTGTTTACCATCAGCGTAGAAGATCTATCGAATAGCGGATGCTCAGGCTTATTAATCAACATTTATCTAAATAATATGGTGTAGGGTGCAGCAGTATAAGAACGACACGATATAACTAGTTGTTTTCACATACACATTGTGACAGTCGTCTGGAAATAGAGAGTTCATTTATATCGCTGTTTCGTATATGAGTAGTGGCCGTGTTGAACTTGTATATTGAGTAAGGTAAGGGGAGAAAAGCGAGAGATGCCAGAAACTAACTAAAAATGTATTCAGCACGTTTCCTGAAATGGCTACTACTACCCGTTTTCATCGTTATCACTGAGTCGAAAAATGATTTTGGAACCTACTATAAAATAGTTATCTCATTTTTTTACCTTGCATTGTTGTTTGCGTCTTAACTGCTGCGGACCAGTAAAGCAAACTCATGTCAACCTTTTCGTCAAATAAAGTAAATAATAATCATAGGAAACTTGATAAATTTCCAGGAATTTCGAATGCCCTACGGTACATAATAATGAGATTATGGGTTTTGAAGTGCCCAAGTCAGATACACTTTCAGTTTTCCACTTGACGTGGTATTCGTAATATATATTCAAGTGAGATATTGACAGGAACAAGGAAAGTCCATTAAAATGTGTTAGGAGCTATAAAACAACTACGTATGAATCACGCATAGTACACACACAGGGGCAGTTCTTTTTCCAAGCGTAGAGGACTGGTTTCATTTGATCCTCAAATCGTTCAGAATATTTGCGATTTACAATTGCACAGACCATTGAAATATACGGAAAATAACACGAAGAATTCTAGTTTCATTTTGCATACGAGTTTCGGCGAATTTTTTCATTTTTATTGCTCTGAAATAGTCTGAACGCACAATTGCATATATTTGGGTTGTCTGAATGAGTTGATATTGTTCCATAATAGGCATAATTTGTTGCATTGAGTTGTTTTCTATTCTTCTTGATTCTTCTTATCATGTGATTCAAGTGATTAAATGCGTTTTGATAGATATCATAATTATACTTTCTCTTTGACTGAATTTTGTGAAAATGTCTTACGGTGGATCTATTACTGTTCGTGATGTACTGTAAGATGCTCTTTGAAAGTTGTGCAAAAAGATATTCTAGGAGCCCTACCTTCACACCTTCTTTATTTCGTCCTTCCATGAGCCAACTTCCCTATCTCATTGCACTCGTACACAGAGTATAATTTTCTTCATGACTGTGCCACTTTGTCACACTTACCTTTGTCTCAAGATGTGCTATTTCAGAAATGAAGCAATTTCTATCTTAAGTTACTTCTAAAATGACAAATCCAGAAGAACTTATAAAAGTAAACTGTTCTTCTTACCTCTCTCCAGTAGTAGGTTAAGAGGATCTTTTTTTTACCTATTCTCACCTACGTTACATTTCTGACCAACACTCCACTAACACTACTAACGGAAACAAATTGCACAAGTTATAAATGCCCTCACTTTTTACCTTTGCTTTACTCGTGTCCTGTACTAGCGATTCCATACCATTCCCCGTATAAAAAAGCCTTGGAAAATCTTTTGAGCAGGTGAGATACTGCGTATTCTTAAGTTCAAAGAACATTCAACCATTAAAAGGACTCGCGTCTCCTAGAACTTGCTTTTTGTATATTTTCATTTAGCTTTTTAGTCTTAAGCCAGGTCTCTCTCTCGCGAAAGGTTACATGTACGTTAAGGTGCTTTCAGACTTCGTCCTTGTAACTGTTCTAGCTTACCCTACCTGCTATGGCCATCATTGCTAAAAAACGAAGAAGGCTACCTGAGAAACTCATTTGTTAAAATATACATCATCGGCAAGCCTTACCTCATCTAATCTCACTTCTTCACAAACCATAGTACAGTATAAAAACTTGGCCCCTTTGAAGAACATAGAACAGAGATGAGAGTGAGGGATACCCATACACACACGACACATGGACAACCAAAAAAGCTGGAAGAATAGAAGTAGTAGAGGTTGGAGTAGTAGAATCCCCTTGTCAGTTCTCTCCAAAGCCTCGTCGAGAAAGGGTGCATGAAGTTCTCTTCTTGAATATATACGTACACATCCACCTTAATATAACCTGCGTTTCCTTTAACACTCCAAAATCATTTAGACATTTTAGAACTCCCAAATCCCTTTTTCTTCCATAACTTCATCATCACCTTAAACTGTTAAACTGCTGCTTCCTCTGGAAAGAATTTGAGGTTGAATTGAATTGTTCGTCGTCGAATAAGATGGAAGAAGAACTAAGGTGTCTAGTGTGCAAGCAAATCTTCACGAACCCAATCCTCCTTCCGTGTTACCATTCGCTGTGTCTAAACTGTGCAGTTCAAATTCAATCTCCTGTTCATCAGCAATCTTTACCTTCGGTTACTACAGGATTAGGTAATGGTCTTCACAGCCACGCGTCCACTACTAACTTTCATGGACATTCTCACCACATAGTCATAGCCACAGCCACAGTCCATCACCACCATCATAGTAGTAGTAACTCATCATCTACTTCTCATTCACAGCATCATGGAAATCAGTACCATCACCATCATCATCTTAGCGACAATGGTAGTGTCATAAGTTCAACTGGGAGGGGAGGAGACAGCGACAAATCTTCGACGAGCTCTCACACCTCAAGCAGTTCAAGTGGAGGAAGTGAAGATTCCTCAGACAAAGTTTCTGTCCTAAGTGAGACGGACTCGGGAGTAGTAATCTGCTCCTTATCTTCCAGCAGGCCAAACAGTTATGCCAGTGGAGTTGGTAGAAATGGAGGCTCAGGAGGACATGTCAATGGAAATAATGGTAGCGGTGGTGGTGGTGGTGGGGGTGGTTCCCACAATATGCATGGACTCCTGTTCCCACCTATCCAGTCAGCAGCATTTTGTCTTTCTTGCCCTGTTTGTCACAAAACTGTGTACTTTGATGAGAATGGAGCCCAAAATCTCCCCAAGTACAGAGTGATGCAGAATATCGTTGATAAATACGTGGAGTCGAGAAACTTAGGTACAAAGTGTCAACTTTGCGAGAAGAATCCCAAAAATGCAACAGTTATGTGTGAGCAATGTGAGATTTTTTATTGTGACAAGTGTCGCGAAAGTTGTCACCCTTTGAGAGGTCCTTTGGCAAAACACGCGTTGGTAAACCCAACTCAAGGGAAGGTTGCGTTGAAGCAAAAGGCTGGACCGTTGGAGTACAAGTGTCCTGACCATTCCTTCGAGTCTCTTAACATGTACTGTATCCTATGTAAAGTCCCTGTATGCATTGGATGTCTCCAGGATATGAAACATGCTGACCACGAAGTTCAACCCATTCAGCATATGAGCAAAACTCAAAAGGTAAGACCGCCGAGGGCACCAATTATTTTCATGGCTGTCTACTGTTATTTATCAATTGACTTTATTTCTTTCTGATGGCGTTCTTTAAAGTATGCAACCAACCAATTTGTCCATTTCTTGAATTATTTGGGAAAGTTTTTCTCTCCTGCTTTTCCGGGACAAACATAGTGTAAGTAAACTGATGAGGAGAAAGTGGGCGGATGATGATGTATGATATACACGCAATAGTTCATCTGGAAGCTCCAAGAGTATTGATAGTGACAGGACAACTCGCACATATTCGCGTACTTTTATTTCTACTTTTTGTGAGGCAAAAGTTACTTTTGCTATGAATCAAGTATTATTCAACCGGAGCACGATTTTACTTCTGACAGATTTATTAGCTTCAGAGAAAAGTAGATCTGTCTTTGTGAACAAGAAGGTGATAGGAGAAACATACGAGCAGAATGAACCAAAAGAGAGAGATCGTTTCGCTTATATACTTCTTCTTCTTAATACTCTTCTTATGAGATCTAGGCTACGTAAAAAGGCATCATGAGGTTTGTCTCCA